>JAEIGA010000070.1_pt1 | contig 130648 bp, 97 predicted proteins | sample 9270691 | NCBI WGS metagenome assembly JAEIGA01 (sample SAMN17057246, study PRJNA624740) | gut metagenome | biome: biome; isolation source: fecal sample | host: Bos grunniens | place: China: Xizang | collected 2019 | reverse complement strand
TATTAACGTCAGTGATATTCCGACTGTCACAATAACAGCTCCGGCTCCAGTTTGTGATGGAAATAAGTTTGCATTGCCGACTCCAACAATCGCAAACAATGGTAGCGATATTGTCGGAACAGGCAAGTGGCAGATTAAGGTTAAGGGAGAAGGTGAGTGGACTGACTTTGACAATACAGTTGCTCAGGTTGTAGGAACTCATAAGTTGCAATATGTGTCTGCCAATGGATGTGGAGAAAACCACAGTGATGAAGTTGCCGCGGTTGTAAATCCAAATCCTGTATTGGCAGTCGCTGATAAGAGTGATAAAGTTTGTGACAATGAAGGATGGGTTAAGTTGAGTGCATCTAATGGAACTCCTGCTTATACATATAAGAAAGGCAATGTCGCTGTTACTTTGGATGGAGAAAACAAAATTACAGGACTAAGTGCTGGAACTTATTCATTCACAGTGATTGATGCAAACAACTGTTCTGCTACAGTTAATGATGTTGAAATTGAAAACTTCAGTGGTGTAGAAGCAGGTGAACTTGCAAGTGTGGAGGCTATTTGTGCTGATGGCTCATTGCCTACATTGAAATTCGCGGATGGAAAAACTCCTAATGGAGGATCTGGTTCTTACACATTCCAGTGGTTTAAGGACAATGTAGAGATCACGGGTGCTACATCTGACTCTTACACTCCTACATTTGAATTGGTTAACGGTTTGTTGCCTGCTGGCGAATATTCATATAAGGTAGAGGTGAGCGACGGTACTGCTTGTGGAAACAAGATGACGAATACAGTTGTCTTGACTGTGAAGCCAAAACCGGTTGTCTCTCTTGGTGTAGACGAGACGTTGTGTAGTACTTCTGTCTCATTTGTTCCGACAGTTACAGTCGGTGGCGTGACAAAGACTGCTGGCGTGACATATGATTGGGCTGGTGTTCCAACAGGTAAGGAGTCTGCAGCAAGTCAGATATTGGCGTTGGCAGATGGAGAAAACTCAACGACCGCCACATATTCAGTAGTGGCTATGTACGATGGATGTTCATCTGTGGCTGATGAGAAGGCCGGAACGATCCACCGTATGCCGACAATCTCATTCACTAATCCAACAGATCTTTGCGCAACTAATGCGTCATATGATGTCGTTGCGACGGTGGACGGATATACAGACGACGCGACATATACGTGGACTGGAGGAACAGAATCTGCTGATCATAAGACATTGACAGTTTCTAAGAAGTCGACTTGTGCCCAGACTTACGACTATTCATTGAAGGTCGCTGCAGGTGCTTGTACAACAGATGTTGAGACTGGTTCATTCACAACTAAAGTGGATGAAATTACATTGACTGCATCGTCAACTCCTGTTGCCCTTACTTCAGGAACGGATTGCAAATATTCTTTGAGTGAGGAAATGGTTTATGGAAATTTGAATTTCACAGCACCGTCTTGCATTGAGACAATAGCATGGACATACAAGAATGGCTCTACAACAATTGATTCATGGCCATTGCCTATTGAATCTAACACTGCAATCACAGTCACAGCGGAAGTTTGCGGACAGAAGAAGTCGGCGACTGTTAATGTCACTGTTCCAGATGTGATTGCAAAACCAACAATCACAACCACACCAAACATCTGTGACGAGGCTGATGCAACTGGTGTTGTGACTGTCGCAAACTACGACATTGCTAATACTTATGAGTTGTTCAACAATGGCACTAAGGTGACTTCTGCAACGATCACAGCAGATGGTAAGTTCACAGCACTTGGAGTCGGCAAGTACACAGTCAAGGTGACAAATCCGACAACTGGATGCTCTGATATTTCAGAAGTGGCTGAGATCAACTACTACGATGAATTCAGCGTGACAGCAAACGGTGTTAACAAGTGTTACGATGGCAACAATGTGACATTGACCGCAAATGTCGGAGGCTCAACTGCAGGATATACATTCTACTGGAGCAATGGCGTCGATCCAGAAACGACAAATGCTCCAACTGTAGAATCAGATGGAACAGCGGATGTGGCTGAGACATGGACAGTACGAGCAGAGAACTCTACGACAGAATGTAAGTCGAAGGCAGATCCAACAATCTCAGTAAACATATATAAGTTGCCTGAGGCTAAAATTGATGTTGTAAGTGTAGCTAATTGTGCAGTAAACTTGAAGTCGCACAATGAGAATGCTAACTACTCATACTCTTGGAGTTTGGGCGGATCGACATCAACTTTGGATAATGTGACAGAGAATGTGACATTGATGATCCAGGAGACTCATGCTGCGACGTCGACAATATGTACATCCAACAACACAGACAATAAATACACATTCGATTTGTCGGTTCCGACAGTGGAAATCGCCAAGTCAAGCGAGTCTGTTTGTGATGGTGAAACTGCCACACTGACTGCTTCAGACACACGAGTGACACAGTCGGCATCTTACACTTATTTGTGGTCTGAGACAGAGATTCCAACAAATGTGGACAAGTCGACAGTGACAGGAACCTCTGCGATTCAGACATTGACTGAGACAAAGACATATTACGTTGCAATGAAGGATGCAAACGGATGTGTCGGTGTAGCTGGTCCAGCAAGTGTGACAGTGAATAGCAATCCTGTTCTTGCTGCTATCGCGGATGAGACTTTGTGTTACAATGAGACAAAGACAATTTCTACACCTGCTGGTACAGGTTATACTTACTCATGGAAGAAGGATGGTGACGCTTATGGTGATAACTCGGCATCAATAACAACTGCCAATGAACATGGCGTTGTTGAATATTCATTGACTGTTACTGATGCTAACAACTGTGGTTCGAATGAAATTAATTTCACAGTCACTCAGCCTACAACTGATATTACTTTGTCAGAGAGCGTGACAAAACCATCTGCATACGGATTGAGTGATGGAAGTTTCTCTATCTCAATCAATGGTGGCTACGGAGACTATAAGTATTGTGATGAACCGACTTGTACGTTTGCAACTGCAACCACTGTGGCGGATGATAAGATAGAGAGGTCTGGTATTCCTGCAGGATCATATAGTTACACAGTTTGGGATAAAAACGGATGTAGTAAAGATTTGACAATTGAAGTGCCAGATCCAAGCGAACCAAATGTCACTTGGGACAAAACTGATGCATTATGTAATGAAGGCAACTCTGCAGATCCTTCAAAATCAGGTGTGATTAAGGCAACGTCTCCTTCAGGACAATTCACTATCAAGATGATAGATCCTGCAACTGGTTATTCAGATGTCATTTCTTCTGTGGTAGGAGGCGAAAATGTTGCTGAATTTACAGGTTTGAAGGCTGGTGCTTACAAAGTTCAGTATGTCCTTAATGCAAATCCAGATGTCAAGAAGGAAAAAGTGTTTACAATTACAGAGCCTGCTCAGTTGACATTCTCTCTTGACTACGAAAGCATGACTGGTATTTGTACTAAGAATTACAACAAGGTAATTATCAGCAATGTGAGTGGCGGAACCCCAGTTGATAATCTTGAATCTTCTAAGGATTACTATGATGGCAAGTATGAAATTTCATACACTGATAATGAGACTTCTGTTTCTTATGCCGACGGTGCATTTACTTTGAAAGATGAAATTTCTACAGCTAAGTTGACTGCAACATTGACAGACAAGAACGGATGTGCCGCTAGTCAAACAGTTGAGTATACTCCAAAGTCATCACACTTGAATATCACTTGTGGTAATTTCAAGGGAATGACAGTTCCTCTAGACGATAATTGTGAGAATACGATTTCGATGACTGAGGTTGATATCAAGGATAGCGTAGATGCAAAACTTTGTTCGCCAAATGATGTCATTAAGGTAGAATATTCTCTTGATGGAGGTGCTACTTACAATGGCATGCCATTCAGTTATAAGTTGACAAGAGACGATCGTGAAAAGACCATTCGTTGGAAGTTCTCAACTAATTATTCTGAGATCGCACCTGTAGAGTGTGAACAGACGATTAAGGCTAAAGATGATAAGGATCCTGAGGTAAGCACTCCTAATGCAATCACCGTTCATACTAGCAGCTCGGCTGACAAGTGTGTCGGTGATACGACAATCACAAATGCTTCAATCATGACGGCCTTGAATATCAAGGATTGTTCGTCATACACAATCACATACTCTGTCGACGGAGCTACTGCTACAGAATTGACAACAAATGATGTGGTTGCAAATGGACTTACTCCTGGAAATCATAAGATCACTTATACAGTGACGGATGCGACAGGTAACGGTACAACTGTCACTCAGAACGTTACTGTTGTTGATAATGTGGCTCCAGAGATCGCATGTCTTGCTGATTATAATGTATATATTAAGCCTGCTAATGGCTGTGAGGTGACTGAGGTCGCTGCTAAAGATTCTATTTATGAGCAGTATGTCATCAAGAACAATATCGCGACTAAGAATTCCGACGGAACGTTCTCAGTTGTAAATTCAGATCGAATCACTTTGAGTGCTGACGGCAAGACTATTGAATCAATCAAGGATGAGTGTGGTGTCACATTAAAGGTGGAAAGTTCATTGGATAACACATCATTCGATGAGTCAGACAAGCCGTTTACTCTTGGTGTTGACGAAACTCAGACAATCTATTGGACAATGAGTGATGGCTATAATATGTCAAAATGTTCGACTATGGTCTCAGCTAAAGATACAACAAGTCCAGATTTGAGTATCGCTGGTTTGGATAAGGTTGTTGAGAAATACTCTGATGATATGGCTGACAAATGTAGTGCAGGACACTCATGGAGTAAAGAACAGATTGAGGATTGGTTGTCTTCAATTCATGATTGTTCAGGAATCAAGGATGTCAACTATGTAGTCAAGGATAAGAAAGGCAATGTGATTTCTAACGGTTCTATCGTTGAGAATGAGATTATAAACGAGATGAATTTGAACGGTTTGACTCATGGTGATTATATTATCGAGTATGAGGTGGTTAGCAAAAATGGAGTAAAAGATACCATTTCACAAGAGCTTTCTGTTGTTGATGATATAGCTCCTGAGATCGCTTGCTCAAACAACAATGTCATCCAGGTTCCTGTTGGAAGCAATTGTGATGCTACAGTCGATCTTGATATAGAAAGCCTGCTTTATGCATCTCGTGCGGAGACTGTGTTGGATGATGATGCAGTCGATAAGAATGATAAGGCTATTAAATATGAATCTTCTGATGATATCAATAAGTCTGTATTCAATACGAAGTATGATTTTACAGATGACCAGAAGAATGCTATGAGCAATGATTGTGGCGAATTGCTCTCTACTAAGATTGCGGTTTCTACTAAAAATAATTCAGGAGAGTTCGTTTCTGATGGCGACACTATCACTAGCAACGAAAGCTTGACTATCAAGTATAAGGAGGAGAAGCATGTCACAATTGTGGTGGCTGATGCTTCGGGCAATCCTTCTGAATGTACATATACTTTGGTAGGTGCACCTCAAATTCTGAATCCAGGTGCTCTTGCGGATGAGACTGGCTTTGTCACAGGAAAGGATGCTTCTGGCAAAGAGAATTGTTCTGTAGAATATTCGAAGACTTTTGCTGATGTCTATAAAGAAATTTATGGAGTGGAATATGCTGCATGTTCTCCTGTGACTGAGTTGAAGTATGAAATTAAAAACTCAAATGGAGATGTGATTGTCGGTTCAATCAAACCTGATGGCTCAACTTCATTCTCTGAAGATCTTGTTCCTGGAGACTACACAATCACATGGAGCTCTGTAGATTTAAGTGGCACAGCGACTGAGGTTGACAACCATGATATCAAGGTGACTGACAATGTGGCTCCTGAGATCACATGTGCAGACGTGGAGGTTCCAATGAATGCAAATTGTGAGGCTTCTATAGATATGAATCTGCATCAGTTCGCTCTTGGCTATTTGTCAGACAAGATAGTTGTTGATGAGAAGACGGGTGTGATCTCAGCTAAGAATGCAGGCGACGATGCATATTTCAAACTGAGTGCGGACAAAAAGTCGATTACAAATATCTATGATGGATGTGGTACAGATTTGTCTGTGAAGGTTTCTGAAACTAATGGCGTCGGAACGGAGAATACTTTGAATGTCTCATTAGACAAGGATAATCTTACTAAGGATGTATATTGGACATTGTCGGATGGAACTAACAATTCAGATCAGTGCAAGACGACAGTCACGGCTGTAGACACAATGCGTCCTGTGGTAAGCACTCCTGATGCGATTGTTGTTCATACTAGCAGTTCGGTTGGCAAGTGTGTCGGTGATACAACAATAACAAATGATGATATCAAGACATCTTTGAATATCAAGGATTGTTCGTCATACACAGTCACATACTCTGTTGATGGAGCTACGGCTACAGATTTGACAACAAATGATGTGATTGCAAATGGTCTTACTCCTGGAGATCATGAGATCACTTATACAGTGACAGATGCTACAGGCAAAACTACAACTGTCACTCATAAGATTACTGTGGTCGACGATGTGGCTCCAGAGATCGCATGTCTTGCTGATTACAATGTCTATGTTCAGCCTGACAATGGTTGTAAGGCAACAGAGATTGCTGCAATAGATTCGATTTATGAGCAGTATGTAGTTAAAAACAATATTGCCACAAAGAATTCTGACGGAACATTCACCGTTGTAAATTCTAATCGAATCACTCTGAGTGCTGACGGCAAGGCTATTGAGTCAATCAAGGATGAGTGTGGTGTTACACTAAAGGTGGAAAGCTCATTGGATAACATATTATTCGATGAGTCTGACAAACCGTTTGAACTTGGTGTTGGAGAGTCTCAGACAATCAATTGGACAATGAGCGATGGTTATAACAATTCGACTTGCTCAACGACAGTCTCTGCTGCGGATACTATGAAGCCAGTTGTAAGCACTCCAGACGCAATCACTGTCCACACAAGCAGTTCTGCCGACAAGTGTGCTGGTGATACAACTATAGCTAGTGATGCAATCAAAGCTATATTGGATATTAAGGAGTGCTCTGATTATACAATCACATACTCTGTTGATGGAGGCTCAGACAATTCATTGACTACAAATGATGTCGAGATGAGTGATCTGACATTAGGAGAACATGATGTCAAGTATACAGTGACGGATGCGACAGGCAAAACGACAACTGTCACTCAGAAAGTTAATGTGGTTGATAACGAGGCTCCGGAGATCGCATGTCTTGCTGACTTCAATGCCTATGTCCAGCCAACTAATGGATGTAAGGCAGACTCAACTATGACAATCCAGATGTTGAAGGATGCGTATGTGAAGGCAAACGTAACGTCGGCGACAGAGATCTCGACAGCAACGAATGAAAATAAGATTCCATACGCATATACTAAAGATGGAGATGGCAACGTCGACAAGGTATATGATGAGTGTGGTACAGAGTTGTCATTCTTTGTCGGCCTGACAGCAGAGGAAGAAAAATCTTCTGTTGATGTGAATGTCTCATTGGATGATGATGACACATACGTATACTGGACTATGAAGGACGCATCTGGCAATGCTTCTAGATGTTCAACTCTTGTTTCTCCAAAGGATTCGACTAAGCCGGAGATCGCTGAATCACTTGATGTCTTGAAACTTGATGGCGTGGATGCCGACAATAAGTGTCAGGGTGTGTCTGACCTTTCGTATAGTGTGATCTCAAATATGCTTAATATAAGTGATTGCAGTAAGACAGAGTTCTCTTATGTGATTGTTCATGAGGATGGCACAAAGACTACTGCGAAAAAGGTTGAGGAGGATGCATTCTATAAGTTTAAGGAGACATTGAATGATGGTGATGTGATTGAGTGGATTGCAACTGATGAATTCCAGAATGTCAATTCTGTAAAACAGGAGGTTGAAATTGTCGATAAAAAAGCTCCTAAGGTTGATTGTGATAAACTAATTAAGAATGTTGAAATCACAGAGAATGAAATAGCCGCTGGTATATGTATTAACAATGACTATTTGATTAACCACAAGAGTCTGTTCACAGGATTGAAGTCTGGTGACGACCGTTGGGTTAAGGATAATTGTACAGACTTTAACGATATTATCGTCACGTCTAAACGTTCGGATGGAAAGAATAACGGGGATCAAGCTGATCTTTCAGCTCCATTTGTCGTAGGCTCAACTACAATCAACTGGACATTCACTGATAAGGCAGGAAATTCTGATTTCTGTCCGCAGATAATCAATATTCCAAACAATCCTCCTGCAATTGTATGTGAACCATCAGAGGTTAAGGTTCCGATTACAAGAGAGAATGATTGCAATACGTCTTATAAGATAGAATCCGACAAGGTGATCGCTGATTTGCGTCGTGGAGTCTTGATTGAAAAAGGCATTATCGATGCCGATGGAAATATCTTGAATGGCATGACTGAAGGAGAAATTGACGATTTGCTTCATAAGAGCGATTGTGGAAATGATTTGAAACTAGACTCTAAGGTTGATGTGCCTCTAAATTCTGACGGTTCATTCTCATTTGAGATTGGCAAGGAGGTCGTTGTGACATATCGCGTATATGACGATCTTGGAAATGAAAGTTTCTGCACTGTGACTTATATGCCAGTTGATGAGGAAAAACCATACGTCTCTAAGAATGAGTTCACAACTACGTTGGAGAGAGGTGCTAATTGCCAGTACACATATTCTAATACGAAGAGAGATCTCTTGAATAAACTAGATGCTGCTGATTGTAGCAATATGAAGGTTTATTATGAGATTGAAGGAAAGAAGACGGAATTGGCTGATAGAATGACATACCCAGGCTTCGACAGTGAGATCGGAGATGAGACAATCAAGTGGACGATCGAAGATGCGTTTGGCAATTATACAGAGGTGACAGAAACTGTCAATAAAGTGGACCGTATAGCACCGTCTGTAGCATGTCCAACAGAGCCTATAAAGATTCCGTTGACTGATGATTGCAAGTCTCATGTAAGTATCTCTGATGAACAGGTTATCGCTATGATGCGTGCTGGTGCGGTACTCCCTGCAATCAATGACGACTCGTTGAAGAAAATTATGGGCATTGGTTTGTATGATATGATCAATGAAGCCGAAAAGTCGGCAGTCACTCATGATTGTGGAGAGACGGTGCATCTTCTTGTCAAGGACGGTGACGATTCGTTTGTTGAGAAGGATGATATTGTCGTCGACATGCAATATGGAGAGACTGTCACAATGGAGTTTGTTGTGCGTGATTCATCAGGTAATGAAAACAAGTGTAGCCTGATATTCATGGCTGTAGACACAACCGCTCCTAAGATTACTTCTTTGGACACAGTCAAATTGTATTATAAAGAGTCTGAGTGTAAGTGCACATATTCAGAAACTTATGAGGAAATTGAAAAGTTGCTGAATATCAGTGATTGTGATAAGAATACTACAATATCTTACACTTTTAATGGTGTTACAAGAGCTCTGCCTAAGGGAGAGAAATTCGACATGACACTAATAGCCGGAGATGTTAAGGATATCGTTTGGACAGTGACAGATGGAAGCGGTAACTCGTCATCGGAGATTCAGACTGTTGTGGCTTACGATACAATCTCTCCTAAGGTTGATTGTAGTACATTGGCTAAGGATTTGATTGTGGTTCTTCGTAATCATGGAGATGAGGCTACATTCGATAAATTCGAAAAGGCAGGTCTTGACACGTCTATCTACTTTGATGACAGCTGTGATGGAAGATTGAAGCCAACATTTATAAGAGATGACAACAAGAATGTATACAAGGATATTTATCCGGTAAATGACACTACAATCTTGTATACGACATTTGTTGATAAGGCATCCAATAGTCACTACTGTGAGCAGAATCTGATTGTCTTAGACTCGATTAAGCCTCAAATTGTCTGTCCTCATGATTACGAAAAAGCTTTTGCTTGTATTGACGATGTGAGTGAGAAGATTTATATACCAAAGAAATTCTCTGAGTTTAAGACATATTTGTATGGAAATGTTTTGGATGCTCAAAACATGATTCCAGAAAAGTTGACGGTAAAAGATGACACTGCCGGTAATAGTTGTAAAGGAGAAATCACTCGTACTTACACTATCTACGACATCTTTGGAGACTCTTCTTCTTGTTCTAATATAATCAATATTAAGGATACTGTTCCTCCTGTATGGAAGACTGGATTTGCATCTGGATTGATGACCGATACTATTCATTTGAGTTGTGATGCTTCAAGTGCAGATTGGTCAATTCCAACTGCGGAGGATTGTAACGATAGTAATGTGAAAATTGACAGATTAAACAATAGAGGTGATAATCCGTCTAAATGTGACTACTACAACTATGAAAATACATTCGTTTATACTGCTGTTGATGTTTGTGGTAACGTCAACAATGATACATTCAGAATGGTTCTTTCTTATCGTGATACAAACAATCCTCATTTCGATGTCCCTGATTGGTTTGCCGACGGAGAGGTATCGGCTAAGTCGAATGGCGAGTGCTTGATGTTAGTTCCAGACTTGGAAGAGTTCGCTTTGAATAAATATGATCCATGTGCAGGCAGGTCTGTGTTGACTTATAGCCAGTATCCTGCTCCTGGAACTTCTGTCACGGACAACTTCACTGCTCAGATGATATTGACAGATGTTTGTGGCAACAAGTTCACATACGAAAAGGAAATCACCGTTCCTAAACGTGAGGATATTGTCACTGCTATGGCTAAAGATTTTGTCAAGTGTGAAGGCACTGAGCTTGATGTGAAGTTGATGTCTGACACAATTATCACGGCAACTGGTAAGACTAACATCTTGCAGGAGGATAACACTTACAAGGAGGTGGAATCTGATATCGTATTTGATGTTTATAAAGACTCAATTTCGGTTCCGACTCTTGTATATAGTAACAATAAGACGACATTCGGCTTGAGATTCTCTTCTGATCCTGATAAGGTGGCTCAGTATACAGCTATTGATAAACTCACTCAGACGGGTACATATTATTACGTAGCACAGGATTTGAACACAGGATGTCTTGATACAGCATCCGCTTATATCGGAATCCGCCAGCGTCCTCGTGTTGCTATGTCAAGTGTTGATACGGTTGAGGCGTGCGAGTATCAGGCACTGGCAGTCAACGGAATGGCTGGAGACTATAAGGAAATACTTAATGTCTGTGTTGAGGATATGGGCTCTGAGATTATTGAGGAAGGTTGGATAGTCGGTGGATCTAAGTATAACGGAGAACCGATATCTCATGTACACGATGGATCTCGTATGCTATATTACGCTGTCAATGAGTGTGGTATGACGTCTTCCGACAGCTCTCTTGCATGGAGTTGTGAGTATGTCTACAACCGTGAGAACGGTACATTTGAGTCGAAACTCACAACAGAACAGATGCTGAAGGATACTGTATCTAACGGTGCTCCAATGAAAGTACACCAGATGATTAGCCCTGATAGTATGCTACTGACAGCTAGATTTGAAGGCCGACCTCGTGTATGGATTGGTGAGAATGTCAATCTTGATATGAAGTCAATCTATAAGGATAAAGGTATAGAGTATCACTGGTATAAGGTGGTTGGCGACATGGATGCATCAAGCCAGATGTTTGATGGTTATGGCAATGTCTTGGAGGATTATATCAATCCTCTTGACGAAGCGGATGAGTTGTTGACTGTATCGTCTATTTATGATCCTGACTTCGGAACCTTCTTCTATGAGAACTTGCAAGACACCACTCTGTTCTATGTCGTAGTTACGGATAATGTTTGTACGTCGGCTGCAAGTAACGTGGTGAAGGTTGACGCTTACGACTTCATCCCTACTGCAATTACTCCTCACAACTCTAAGGATATGAATGATGTATTCATGCCTGGCTTCCAGGTTGAGATTTTCAACCGTTATGGCGACAAGGTGTTTGAGGGTAACGATGGTTGGGATGGAAAGATTCGTGGCGTACTTGCTGACCCTACCGTCTACTACTATGTTCTTACAATGAAAGATGGTTCTGTACGTAAGGGTACAATCGAAGTGGTTTATTTCAAGTGATAATATGTCGAGCCTGACAATGATTAGAATCGGTGGTCTTTTGATCACCGATTCTTTTTTTTGATTCCATTTTTTTTGATTGTTGATGCGGATTGATGCCAAAATATTCGATGAAATGGACTTTTTTGATTGTTTTTAGGTCTGCCGGTTGAAACAAATCTCCATGTTTTTGTGACAAATTTCAATGTCATCTTTTTCGCTGTTGACTACTTTTGCTAAAAATTAATAATGTAGACAAAAGGGTTATCTTATATAAAATCTTACACTATGAGACTAAAATATTTATTTCCGTTCGCTTTTCTCGCAATGTGCTCTATTGACGCATTGGCGGATAAAGTTGTGGTGGATTTTGAAGACGATATGACAACGGGGTCCGGATGGAACGTTAAGGAGTCTATTGTCGACAATCCAGTAAAGTGTGGTAACACCTCCTCTAAATGTGAGTTGGTGGAGCCGAGTGAGGCATGGGGTATGACTGGTGTTTGGATTGAGTACAAGCGTGGCACTGAATTCATAATTGCCGATATCTACATGAATAAGGATGGCGACATTACTATGCGTGACAATATGCAGAATACGGATGACTCAAATAATAATGTCGTTGTCTCGATCAAGGGTGGAGTGTGGAACAGAGTAGCTTTCGACACTCGTTCTTTTGAATCTGTTTCGGATAATCAGATGGTCTATTTCGGTAGAAGTTCATCTGCTTTCTATATCGACAATATCAAAGTGACGTCTACGATGCCTGCTGAGTATGATTGCTCTAAGGAGGAAAAAAAGGCTGATGTGGACTATACTTTTGGCCGTGTCAAGATCGGTGGCGGTGGTTTTGTCGCAGGGATTGTGGCAGAAGGTTCTACAATGATTGCCCGTACCGACGTGGGTGGAGCATATATTCGTAACCATGCGGATTGTTCATGGACACCAATCACCGACTTCATTTCGGAGGAGGACAAGGGATTGTATTCAATAGAGGCTGTTGCGATCGACCCGTCAAACCATAAGAACATCTATCTGCTTGGTGGTTGTCAGTATTTTTCTGGCACCAAGACAGCGATGATGATTAGTAAAGACGGTGGTAAAAACTTTGATATTGTGCCTGTCACTGAACTTATTCGTGTGCATGGCAATGGTCAGGGTCGTAACTGTGGCGAGAGAATTGCCGTCGATCCTAACAATAGTGATATCGTTTATGCGGGTGGACGTGCCGGCACTCCTTTGATCATGTCTGTCGACGGTGGTAAAAAGTGGAGTAAGGTTGCATCATTCCCTTCGGAAGCATATGGCACAACTGTCAACTGGCCTTCTTGGGAGAGCACTAAAGTCGCTACAACCGCTGATGAGAATGGAACAACTTGCGTCGTCTTCGATAAGAGTTCTGAAAAGAATGGAAAGACTCAGAGAATCTTCGTGGGTATCTCTCGAACTGGCGCAGATAATATCTATGTCAGTGAGGACGCAGGATCAACATGGTCGGCTTTGAAGGGTACAGACAACGGTTTCGTCCCTTGCCGTATGAAGATGAATAGCAGAGGTGAACTTATCATTTGTTGCGCCGACAAATGTGTGGGAGGAACAAAGGGTAAGATGTATAAATACGACATCGCTGGAGATAAGATCACGGACATCACTCCGTCGAATGCTCCTGCTCTTGGTGGATTTGATATCGCACCGTCTAATCCAGACAAAATGGTGGTTTCTACCAACAACACATGGATTCCTCAGAAATGGGATGGCGGCTTGAGCGCGAATGGAGATATCGTCTGGACTACACTTGATGGAGGTAAGACATGGAATTCTCTGCAGGATAAGATGACTCTATACAATAGTGGAGTCACTTGGGTGAAAGGATATGCTCTTCACTGGTGTGGATCAATTTGTATCGACCCTACTGACGAGAATAAGGCTTCGTTCACTTCTGGTAATGGAATTTTCACATGTGACCAGATATGGTGCCCTGAACCAAAATTCTATTTTGATGTGAATGGGCTTGAGGAGACGGTGCCTCTTGATATCATATCTATCCCAGGCAGAAACACACTTTCTGTGATTGGCGACTACACAGGATTCATACACAATGATATCCACGAATTTCCGGCTATCCATGATCCTGCTCCTGGCACAACAGGTGGAATCTGCTATTATCCACAGGATCCGGATGTGATGATGCGTGTGGCTAACACTGGCTTCTATATCACAACTTCTGGGGAGGCTGGTTGGAAACAGGTGTCGAAGACATCAGCCCAGTATAATAATCCGTACTGTGGAGAGTGTGGACCGCTTGCTTCAAACGAAGGTAAATGCGCGATCACGAAGGTGGATGGAAAATATCGTTTCTTCGTTATTCCGATTCCAGATCCTGACGGTAATGGATCGGGTAGTGGTATTTTCTATTCCGACGATGAGGGTAAAACTTGGACTTTGATCGATGGCACAAAGAAGGCTATTCGTATCGTGACTGATCCAATGAATGATTCTTATCTATATGCGTCTGGTATGGGCGTGGTTATGGTAAGTGAGGATTACGGTAAGTCATTCAAAGATGTCGCTATCCAAAACACATACGGATGGCAGAGCGCATACACACGTCTTTGTGTTGTCCCTGGTCATGAGGGTCTTATTTATGCACCATGTGCAGGAAATGGAATAATGGTATCTACAGACCACGGATCGACTTTCAAGAGATTGTCTGGTATTGAAAGCTGTGAGGCTGTTGGATGTGGAAAAGGAAAGAAAGATGGAGAATATGCTCTTTATATATATGGTTCTGCCGGCGACGGTAATGGTTTTTATCGTTCGCTTGATGAAGGTAAGACTTGGCAGTTGCTAAGTGATTCAAAACATCAGTTTGGAGGACCTGGAAATGGTCAGTTCCTAGAGGGAGATCAGAACGTGTTTGGACGTTTCTACATGAGTTCAATCGGTCTTGGTATCATCTATGGAGAGGAGACAGCGACAGCTATCCCTCATACGTGGGAATGCTCTTCTGTTGTAAGCGATAAGTGTGACGCTTCAAATGTGGATGAAGTTGAGTTGGAGAATTCAATGGTCGTATATCCAAATCCATCCAACACTGAATTCACATTTGCTGTTGGTGGAGACTACGAACTCGTTTCCGCACTTGGCCAGACAATCGAGGCAGGTTATGCGGAGACAGGACATTCATTCGGTGCAAACCTTCCTTCAGGAATCTACTTCTTGAAGCTGAATGGCAAAGCATACAAGGTTGTGAAAAAGTGATTTTTGTATTAGATTATAATGTAGGGGAGATGTGAGTGATCATGTCTCCTTTATGATTTTAAAAAGGACAAGTGTGATTTTTGTTTTGCGTTTTACAAAGACAGATTCAGACTGGCTACATATTTAATAATATGATGTTTGTCAATCTTTTATTGAAAAGTTAGATGCTGACTCTTGATATGAAAAAAAGTTTTAAAAAAATCTTCAAATGTTTTGTGGTTTTCATAAACTTATCTAATTTTGCATCTGTAAAACCATTGATATTTATGAATTACCAAATAATACATAGGTATTGGCGATGGTGGCTTTCTTCAGGAATATTAAGAAGTGAAGCAGTCGCCTATTCAGAAAAGCTTACGCAAAAGAGTTGATTTTGCGGTTCATTGTCGGATTCATTAAGGCGCGAATCTGATAATGATTTTTTTGTGTTTATGTATTGAGGTAACTGAATGATAGCATAAGGCTGTTTCACTTCGTGTGAAACAGCCTTTTTTTGTGTCGGAAAATAAAAAAAGATTTACATATATGAAAAATTACGAAGTAAGCAAAGATGGTTACTATGGAGAATTCGGAGGCAGCTACATTCCTGAGATTCTTCACAAGGTGGTTTATGACCTTCAGGAACAATATGAGGCGATCATGAACAGCAAGGATTTCAAGGAAGAGTTTCATGCTCTTCTTAAGGATTATGTCGGTCGTCCGTCTCCTCTCTACTATGCTAGCCGTTTGAGCGAAAAGTATGGCTGCAAGATCTACCTTAAACGTGAAGACCTGAATCATACAGGAGCTCATAAAATCAACAATTCCCTAGGCCAGATCCTTCTTGCGAAAAGAATGGGAAAGACGCGAATAATTTGTGAGACTGGAGCCGGTCAGCACGGTGTGGCTACAGCAACTGCTTGTGCACTTATGAATCTTCCATGCGTTGTGTATATGGGTGCGACTGATGTCGAGCGTCAGAAACCTAATGTGGAGAGAATGAAGATGTTGGGCGCGACAGTTGTCCCTGTGCAGAGTGGCAACAAGACTCTGAAAGATGCCTGCAACGAGGCTATCCGTGATTGGTGCTGCAATCCGCGTGACACTTTCTATATCATCGGCAGCACAATGGGTCCTCACCCATATCCAGAAATGGTGGCAAGAATGCAAAGTGTTATAAGTGAGGAAATCAAGTGGCAGATCAAAGAGAAAGAGGGTAGGGATTATCCCGACTATTTGATGGCTTGCATCGGTGGCGGTTCTAATGCTGCCGGCACAATCTATCATTATAAGGGCGACGAGAGAGTCAACATCGTTCTTGCTGAGGCTGGTGGTCTTGGCATTGAGACTGGCGAGACTGCGGCGTCTCTAAACATCGGTACTGTCGGAATACTTCACGGCTCTAAAATGTATGTGATGCAGACTGAGGATGGTCAGATCATTGAACCGTATTCTATATCTGCCGGACTCGACTATCCAGGCGTCGGTCCTATGCATTGCCAGATGTTTAAGGAAGGAAGAAGCAAAGTGCTTCCAATCACAGATCAGGAGGCTCTGGATGCAGCGTTTGAACTGACAAAACTCGAAGGTATCATTCCTGCTCTTGAAAGTGCTCATGCTCTTGCTCTTCTTCCAAGAATGAAGGATAAGTTCAAAAAGGATGATGTCGTTGTCCTGACTGTTTCTGGTCGTGGCGACAAGGATATGCAGACTTATTTGAAACACATTAAGAATTAATAGTTAAGAGTTGAGAATTAACTATTCATTATTCACCATTAATAATTACTTAAAATGACTCGAATTTCACGTCTTTTCAAAGAAAAAGGCAAAGATATACTTTCAGTCTACTTTTCATCGGGCTATCCCACAGTAGACTCGGCTCCACGAATCATCAAGGCTCTGTCTGATGCTGGTGTGGACATGATTGAGATCGGTATTCCATTCTCTGATCCGTTGGCGGACGGCCCTGTTATTCAGCGTAGTAATTCAATCGCTTTGAAGAATGGAATTTCGCAGAAACTTCTTTTTGAGCAGATTAAGGATATCCGCAAGGTGACTGATATTCCTTTGGTCCTGATGGGATACATCAATTGTGCAATGCAGTTTGGTTTTGAAAATCTTTGCAAAAAAGCGGTTGAGATTGGTATCGACGGAATTATTCTTCCTGATCTTCCCGTCGACGAATATAATGCGGAATACCGTCCGATTGTGGAGAAGTATGGACTTGATTTCATTCATTTGATCACTCCTGAGACAAGCGACGAGAGAATCCGCAAAATTGACGAGGCAAGTTCTGGATTTGTTTATATGGTTTCGTCCGCTGGCACTACTGGCGCTCAAAACAGTTTCGGACAGAGCAAACAAGATTATTTCAAGCGTATTAAGGCAATGAACCTTAAGAATCCTACCCTTGTCGGATTTGGTGTTTCCAACCATGAGACGTTTCGTGCCGCAGCCGACAACTCTTGCGGTGCTATCGTAGGAAGCCAGTTTATTAAGGAACTGGATGCCAATCCTACAATTGAAGATGCTGTTAATTCATTAATAAAGAAAATTAAAGGTTGAGACTATGTATAAGTTTAAAACAAATGTCGTTACAGTCTTGGGAGACATGCACACTCCCGTCGAGACATATCTTCGTGTCCGCGACCTATATTCTCAGAGTGCTTTGATGGAAAGCTCTGATTATCATGGAGGTGATAACAATCGTTCGTTCATCGGTTTGGAGCCTATCGCAAGTGTCTCAATCAGCCATGGAAAAACGTATATGAAATTCCCTGATGGAAGTCGACGCGAGCATGTTGTGGATCATTCATATCGTTCGGATTGCGCCATCAATGATTTCTTGAAGGAAATCTCAGTCGACGGTGAGTTTTCCAACTATTGTGGATTGTATGGCTATACATCATTCAACGCTGTCCGCTATTTCGAGGATATCAAAGTGAAGGATGAGGTGAATCCGTTGGCCGACGCTCCCGACATGCTATATATATTGTATCGCTATATCATCGTCTTCAACGACTTCAATAATGAGATGATGATTATTGAGATGCTTCAGGATGGAGAGAAAAGTGGAATAGAGAGAGTCCGCACCGCAATACGTGGCGGAAAAATCAGCAATTATGAGTTTCATGCAATTGGCGAAACAACGAGCCCGCTGACTGATGAGGAGCATAAGGCTAACATCCGAAAGGGTATTGCTCACTGTTTGCGTGGAGATGTTTTCCAGATTGTGTTGTCAAGACGTTTTATCCAGAAATACGAGGGTGATGATTTCAAGTTGTATCGTGCGTTGAGAAGCATCAACCCGTCGCCATACCTATTCTATTTCGACTTCGGCGGTTTCAGAATCTTTGGCTCAAGCCCTGAGACTCATTGCCGTATCGAGGGAGATCAGGCTTATATCGATCCGATCGCAGGCACGACAAAGCGTACTGGCGACGCTGCTCAGGATGCCAAGAATGCCCAGTATCTTCACGATGATCCGAAGGAGAACGCAGAGCACGTGATGCTTGTGGATCTTGCCCGCAATGATTTGTCTCGTAATTGTCATGACGTGTATGTGGAGAAATACAAAGAGATGCAATACTACAGCCATGTCATCCATTTGGTGAGCCGTGTGCGTGGCACACTCGACAAAGATGCTGATCCAATCAAGGCATTCATCGACACGTTCCCTGCAGGTACTCTTTCCGGAGCTCCAAAGGTGAGGGCGATGCAGCTGATTTCCGAGTATGAGCCGCACAACCGTGGAGCGTATGGCGGATGCATTGGATTTATCGGCCTTAACAAGTCGCTGAATCAGGCAATCACTATCCGTACGTTCGTGAGCCGTGGAGGTGAATTGTGGTTCCAGGCAGGTGGAGGAATTGTTGCCAAGAGTAACGAGGAGTACGAGTTGCAGGAGGTGAACAATAAGTTGGGAGCATTGCGTCGCGCCATCACTCTTGCTGAGAAAATTTAATTAACTGTTTAAATTAAGGATTTTGTTGCTTAAAAGAGGATTGTTAAGGGCGGAACTCCCTAACCTTCTTCTTTGCGAGTCTGTAAGGACGAGCATTTACAAATATTTGGCTTTATACGATGATTTTCAAACGTATAATGGTTTTAGAGTATAAATAAGCAGATCCTAATATTAAATTTAGAATATATGAAAATAGTAATTATAGACAACTACGATTCATTCACATACAATCTCTCTCACTTGGTCAAAGCATTGGGAGCGGAGGTGACAGTGTATAGAAATGATCAATTCAAATTGACTGATTTGCAGCCGTTTGATAAAATAATTTTAAGTCCAGGTCCGGGAATTCCTAAAGAAGCCGGACTGCTTATGGATGTGATAGCCGAGTATAAAGGGAAGAAACCTATTTTAGGAGTCTGTCTAGGACATCAGGCTATCGGAGAAAGTTTCGGAGGCACACTGACGAATCTGTCAGATGTTTTTCATGGCGTGCAGACCGACATCGACATTACAGTCGACGATTATGTGTTTGCGGGATTGAATAAGAGAATCCCAGTAGGAAGATATCATTCATGGGTAGTCGACACGAAAGGATTCCCGGCAGATCTGGAGATTACGGCAGTTTCAGAGGAAGGTCAGGTGATGGCGTTGCGTCACAAGACATTTGATATAAGAGGCATACAGTTCCATCCGGAGTCAGTGCTTACTCCAGACGGTAAGCAGATGATAAAAAACTGGTTGGAACACTAAAACGAACTTTTTTGTAGAGAAATCCCCGAAAGACAAACTGTTTTTCGGGGATTGTTTTTAGTTAAAAATAGGTGAATGATAAGATTTGATTCTGTAACTAAAAGTCGAGGATTGTTAAGGGCGGAACGCCCTAACCCTTTCTCAGTGCGAGCCGTAGGCGAGCACATATAAAAAGAAGTTTCTACGATTTTTTTGAGGAAAGAGTCGAAAAATCAGTCATGTACAGGAAAGAGTCAAAATTTTATGTTATCCTCCATAAACCAATGTTTTTGTGTTGTTTACACTATTGATAAAGTAGGGGTTTTTCAAAGATTGACTTTCAACTAAATCAATATCTCGTTTTGATCTATGGCATTCATATTTTCTATGAATTTGTGCTCGTCATCTGCAAGATTTGTATCGAAAAACCAAAAAGGTCCATGTGCAATTGAAAACTCATGGATAATTTTTGTTCGCAATGCTATCTCTAATTTTTGTATGGCTCTAAAAATTAAGTTTCTCAATTCATTGTCAAATTCGTATAGAGCAATTGCGTCTTCAAAACGGCTGTTCGGTTTGAATTTGTGTGTGGTTTTGTCTGCTTCCATTGGTCTAAGGTATTGAACTAAACGAAAATAACTTACTTCACTTAAAAACTTTGAGGCAAGAGATTCATCGTCTATTTGAAGACCTCTATTTTTTAATAAAGCTATTTGATTAGGAATAGATAACGCTTGTTTTGTATAAATTCTAAATGTACTCATTACTAATAAATATAATAAAAAGACCCGCCCTGGTTCGCTATTCTTATGGGAAGCGTGGCGGATTCTGTTGTTGCAAAAATATGAATAATAATTCATTTCCTCAAATTTTTCTCAAAAGATTTTTTGCGAATATCTTTTTTCTCTTATTTTGTGCTTACAACACATTGATATATATTATTATATATTAATGCCAAAATAATCAGATTTAAATCTGCTTATTTTGACATCGTTGTTTGTTTCCAAAGAGATTCTTTTTTCTCGTTGATCGAAAACATTGTCATGCCTAATCCTGCATTACTCCCTTATAGTCGCTGCACAAACGAAATTCTTTTTGTAGTACGAAGAAGACATATTTTCGAATTTTAAGCCTTTTGAAGACATGACGACAAAACGGTTTTCTTTCAGGTAAATACCCATATAGTTTGGTGTTTGATTCGTCTTCCCATCTGTACGGAAGAAAACCAAATCTCCTGTCTTCGCATCTTCCAAATCGATCCTGCTCGATCTTTCATAAATTTTAGAAGTCTGACGTGGCAAACTTATGTTGTATACCTTATCATAGACTGCGTTCACAAATCCTGAGCAGTCGGCTCCATTCTTGTCGGCTCCTGCACTTTTATATGGTGTCCCTACCCATGTCGCAACTTCACGGAATAGCTCAACATCATCATCCTGCCCTACAGTGATTCCTAATGTCGTGGATAGCCTGTCCAATTCCAAACTTGCATATCTGACTTTTTTAACTGGTTTTTCTGGCTCATCTACTGTTACTTCGTTGGATTCTGTTTTAGATGTAGATTCAGACGATCCGCTACAAGAATTTGCTGCTAAAGCCAAGCCTGTACATACCAAGCCAATAAATAATACCTTTCTCATAAATATTTATTTTTAATTATTCACGTACTCGCAATCAAATTAGTCTAGAACAAGAAAACAACTAAATTGATTTCCGTTTTTACTTTTACAAAGATAAACTATTGTATGGTTGTGAAAAATCATTGAGATCAGTATTTCATTGCTTTTTATGTTTTATTAACAAACATGATTGCAACTTGTCACTTAGAATTTCGCATTTCATTTCATCCCTCTGCTTGCCTTCACAATCTCAAATGCTTTGTTGAGCTCCTGGCATTTCACCGTCGCCTTCATTACAGCCTCCGCTCCTTTGCTCTCCATCAGATCGGGATGGTTGACACGAATCTGGTTTCTCCAGCATGCACGGATCTCTTTGTCGGATGCATCTTTGTCGATTCCAAGCGCCGCATACGCTTTCTCCAACTCACTTGTGTATTTAGGCTGTGAACTATTTTGATTCTGATCTTTCTGATAATTGTCGTCTTGTCTATAGCTCTGTTGTTTGTTTTCTTGCTTTTTGTTTTTCCTGTTTTCAAATTTCATCCTCATAAAATCAAAGGATGTCTTTGAAATTTTGAGCATATTCGCCGCCTTTTTCAGAAAATTATATTCTACGTAGGTGCATGTCTCGTCGGCATATATGAGCTCAAATAAAAGCTTTAATATTTCCTCTCTCTTGTGATAGTCTTGACGGAATTGTTTGTAGATATTGGTGCATATTTCTTCCACATGCACCTCTATATATTCGTAGTTGAGGTATTTTTTCACCTCTAACACTCGTTCTTGAAAATTCTCCTTGTCATATTTCAGAATGAATGCTTTGATGACGTCCAGCTCACACACCATCTTCGACCGGTCCACCTTCATCGCCTCCACAAGCAGTTCGAGTGTCAGTGTCACAAATGAAGAGTCTTTTTGTTCTTGCTGTTTATTATTTTTAGTCTTCTTATATTCCCTTTTTTTATATTCCCTTTTTTGTGTGTTGTTGGAAGTGCTCTTCTTTCCTTTTTTATTTTGGGTCGTGTTGGCAGTTCTTTTTTTGTATTCTTTTGAGTAAATTTTATATAGATCGCTGAAATCCCAAACTGAAATTCCAAGCTCTTCGCATATATCGTGAAGCGTTTGATAAAACTCACCGGTTTGGAATGCTGCCGAGAATAGTGCTCTTCTAAAATAATATGTATTATTATGGATATCAAGTTTGGCAATCTTATAGCACAGAAGCAAAATGTCGGATTTAGAGATGCCTTTTTGAGATGCAGTTTTGAAATACTCGTTTACTTCTTCTATGATAATTTTTGATTTTCCATTCTCATTTTCAGAGATGCTCCAAAAATGAAAATTATTTAATTCAGATAATGTTTCTTCATTGAGTCTGTCGCTGCCACAGTAATAGGCTGTGTATACAACAAGTTTTGTGCATAAAGAGTAGTATTCATTTTCTTTTTTTGCGTTAGGGTTATATATATAATTGGCAAAATCTAAGATTTTGTTTATTGACGTTTCCGCTGTCAATATGATGATTAAAAAAATAGCAAAAAGGCTCAGGTAAAAAATTGATACTTCAAGTTCCATTTTGTCGTCTTCTATATTGCAAAAAGGGTGAAACCTGTAGCTTCACCCCTTGCTGTTTGTGGTTGTCTTTTGTCGTTGATAAATACGACCGTTGTCTTAATTAATAAATAGACGCACGACCGTAGTCATCGTCATTGAATTGATTAATGAGACGCACGACCCCTTGTCATGATTAATGAGACGCACGACCGTGCGTCTCTACACGTGATTACAACAATTTGCTGGCGATTTCGCTCAATTTGCTTCGCTCACCTTTGACAAGGTTGACGTGCTGGAATATTTCCTGTCCTTTCATCTTGTCGATCATGTAAGCCAGACCGTTGCTCTGCATGTCAAGGTATGGGGCGTCGATCTGCTGAACGTCTCCTGTGAAGACCATCTTACATCCTTCGCCTGCACGTGTGATGATTGTCTTGATCTCATGTGGTGTCAGGTTCTGTGCCTCGTCGACGATCACGTATGTGTCTGAAAGGCTTCGTCCACGGATGAATGCCAACGCCTCGATCACAAGTCTCTCCTCTTTCTGCATCTCGTCGAGCAATGCCAGCTCTTTGCTGTTAGCTCCAAACTGACGTTTGATGACGTTCAGATTATCGAACAGAGGCTGCATGTATGGAGCCACTTTCTGCTTCTGGTCTCCCGGTAGGAATCCAAGGTCTTTGTTGCTCATCGCCACGATAGGACGTGCCAACAGAATCTGCTTGTAGTCCTTGTTCTGCTGCAATGCTGCCGCAAGTGCCAACAATGTCTTACCTGTACCTGCCTTACCAGAGATAGCCACAAGTTTGACGTCGTTGTTCAAAAGAGCATCCAATGCGAATTTCTGCTCTGCGCTTCTTCCGCTGATTCCGTATGCCTTCAAATCCTCCTTCACTCTTACTACAGACTGTGTGTCGGCATCGTAACGTGCCAATATTGTCGCACGGTTGCTTTTTAGAATGAAGCATTCGTTTGCTGCAAACGTACGGTTGAGGCCGCTTTCGCTTAGCAGAATGGAGTTTGGAGCTGAATATAGTTTGTCTATCAAATCCGCGTCTACATCAATCTCCTCCTGTGCCTTATCGAAGATGTCAACGTTTGTCACCTTGTCGTTCTCGTAATCCTCCACAGGAATGTTGAGAGCTTTCGCTTTCATACGAAGATTGACATCCTTTGTCACCAATATAGTAGGTGTCTTAGAATCTTTCTCCATCAGATTGAGAGCGACTGCCATGATACGGTGGTCTGGAATTCTCTCTGAGAAAGAGTCTGATAGCTTCTTTGGATAGACTGTGTCTGTCACGATATATAGCTTGCCAAGACCTTCACCCAATGGAATGCCTCCCTTGATTCCGTCTTCCGCAAGTGTATCCAAGTCTCTCACCACTGAGCGAGCGTTGTAGTTGATCTGCTCGGCTCCTTTCTTAAACTTGTCTAGCTCTTCCAATACGGCGATTGGTAGGTATATGTCGTTCTCTTGGAATCTATAGATGCTGCCACTGTCGTGCAATAGCACGTTAGTGTCCAAAACGAAATTCTTTTTCATATCATTATCTCCTTATATTTTAGTTTCAACTTATTTTTAAGTCTATTTCAAAATTAAAACTCTTTTCGATACGACAAAAAAAAAAGAGTTAATTCCATGAAATTTTTTTCTCTTTTTTTACTTTTGTGTGTTAGTTAACATATTTGAATAGAAAAAAGTTGTGATGAACTATAAAGAGTGTGTTGAATGGCTGTATAAATGTATGCCACCGTTTCAGATGGTAGGTCGTTCGGGTTATAAACCGGGAATGGATTCTATGCGTCTGCTCGACGCTTTCCTCGGCTCTCCTCATAAGAATATAAAGACTATCCATGTGGCTGGAACCAATGGAAAGGGCAGTGTCTGCAACAATCTTTGCAGTATTTTGATGGAAGACGGAAATAAGGTCGGACTATTCACGTCGCCCCATTTGCGTGATTTCCGTGAGCGTATCAAGGTGAATGGAGAGATGATTTCTGAAGCAGAGGTTTGCGAGTTTGTGGATACATACAGAGTCTTCTTGGAGGCTTTGCTTCCATCATTCTTCGAGGTGACCACAGCTATGGCATTCTGGTATTTCTCACGTCAGAAGGTTGATTTCGCTGTGATTGAGGTCGGTCTTGGTGGTCGTTTGGACAGCACCAATGTCATCAGTCCGCTTTTGAGTGTTGTGACGAACATCAGTTACGACCACATGAATCTTCTTGGCGACACTCTTGAAAAGATAGCGTACGAGAAGGCTGGAATAATGAAAAAGGATACTCCTTGTGTGATCGGACGCGCCGACGGAGGTGTGAAGCGAGTGTTTGAGGAGTGTGCTGAGAAGACGGGAGCAAAAGCCATATTCTGTGATATCAAGGATGCTGTCGACGTGGATATTCCTGACTATCAGATAGAAAACCGCAATACAGTCCGCACAGCTGTCAAAGAGTTGCGAAAACTTGGCTACAAAGTGTCGGATGAGGCTGTGGAGCGTGGATTTGCCAACGTACATAAGAACACCAATTTCTCAGGACGATGGCAGACATTGTCGACAAACCCTCTCGTCATCGCTGATTGCGCTCATAATGAGGATGGAATCACAAAGGCGGTGCATGAGATAGGTCGACAGAAGTATAAGACACTGCGTATTGTCTTTGGAGCGTGTGGCGACAAGGATGTGGAGGAGATTCTCAGTCTGCTTCCCAAAGATGCGGTCTACTATTTTGCCGCCGCCACAACGAAGCGAGCCATTCCGTCGGACCGGATGAAAGAGATGGCCGCTGCTCACGGACTTGCGGGCAAGAGTTGTGGCACTGTGCAGAATGCACTTGCTACAGCGAAAAAAGAGGCCGACGCAGATGATTTTATTCTCGTCTTCGGCTCTTGCTATGTCGTGGGAGAAGTGGTGTGAAGAGACCTCAAAATTCAAAAAAACGACAAATAATTTCATTAATAGGCCAACATTGATTATTTTTGACAAATTTTGGGACAGTCACATATGACAAAAACGATATGAAAGAGATTTTAAGTAAATTATACACCCAATACACAATGACTCAGGAAGAGGCAAGAAATGTTATGTTGGGTATTGCTGAGGGCCGCTATTGCAACGAGCAGATAGCTGCGTGTCTTGCCATTATGCAGACGAGAGGAATCTCCGTCGACGAACTGCTTGGCGTTCGTCAGGGAATGTTGGAGACAGGTGTTCCTGTTGATCTGGGTGGTGTTAGAGTAGTAGATATTGTTGGAACAGGAGGCGATGGCAAAAATACTTTTAACATCTCTACATGCGCTTGTTTTGTGTTGGCTGGAGCTGGCGTTAAGGTGGCAAAACATGGAAATTATGCCGCTACATCTGTGTCTGGAGCCAGCAATGTGCTGGAAGGTCATGGTGTGAAATTCACCAATGACAGCTCGGAGCTACGTCGCAGCTTGGATGGATCTAACTTCTGCTACATGCATGCTCCATTGTTTGCAAGAGGTATGAAGAATGTTGTGCCTGTCAGAAAGGCTCTTCAGGTGCCAACTCTTTTCAACCTCCTCGGACCGACTATCAACCCTTGTCGTCCGCAATGTCAGTGCTTGGGTACAGCCAATCTTGAGCAGATGAGATTGTATGCCAATGTATTCCAGAAGCTAAAGATGGACTATGCGATTGTGACGAGTGAGGATGGATATGATGAGATTTCTCTGACTTCTGATTTCAAGATCACGGCCGCTGGTCTGGAGAAGGTTTACTCTCCTGCAGACTTCGGACTGAAGACAATTGATCCAAAGGAAATCTACGGAGGATCAACTAAAGAGGAGGCAAAGAAAATTTTTGATGATGTGTTGACAAACAATGCAACAGAAAGCCAGAAAAATGTTGTGCTTATCAACGCAGCCGCTGCAATGCGTGTCTTCGACTCTTCTCTTTCTATGGAAGAGTGCCTTGCTTTGGCAAAGGAGAGCGTGGAGAGCGGAAAGGCAAAGAAAGCATTGGAGAATTACATCAGATTAAACTCGTAAAACATAAATATTAGGATTGTATTATTGTAGTAGTATTGTATGTATCTAGACAAAATTATAGCGCGTAAGGAAGAAGAGGTTGCAGAATTGAAGCGTACGATCAGAATGAGTGACTTCATGGAGTCGGAAATTTATACTCGTGTTTGCTACTCATTGCGCAGAAGTTTGTTGGCTTCGTCTACGGGTATCATCTCGGAGTTTAAGAGAAAAAGCCCGTCGAAAGGATTTATCAACGAGAATGCCAAGGTCGACGAGGTTGTGCCATTCTACGAAAAGGCTGGTGCTGCCGGCATTTCCGTCTTGGCTGACACTGATTTTTTCGCAGGTGCTCCTAAAGACATTCGTATCGCCCGCGAACTTGTGGGAGTTCCGATTTTGTTCAAGGAGTTTGTGATCGACGAGATTCAACTTCACCTGGCCAAGAGCTGTGGCGCTGACGTGGTGTTGCTTATCGCCGCTTGCCTCACACCTGAACGTGTGGCTGAACTTGCTGAGGAGGCTAAACGTCTTGGACTTGAAGTGCTTCTTGAACTTCATTCCGCTGAAGAGCTTGGCCATATCAATAAGAATGTTGATATCGTTGGTATCAACAACCGTAATTTGAAGACTTTTGAAGTGGATTTGCAGGCTTCTATCGACCTGATGTCACAGCTTCCTAATGATATGGTGCGTATTTCGGAGAGCGGAATATCAAGTCCGGACACCATTAAGATGCTTCGTGAGAAGGGATTCCAGGGATTCTTGATCGGTGAGAATTTCATGAAGACTCAGAATCCGGGAGCCGCTTTGAAGGAATTCATTGATGAGTTGAAGAAATAAAAAAAGAGAATATGAAACCGCTTTTTTTGATTGTTCGAGATTTACTTTGTGTGCACAGTCTGGTGATCGTCCCCGGGCTGGGCGGCTTTGTGTGTAATAAAGCGAGCGCGCGAATTGATAAGAAAAGCGGAAAATTCACTCCGCCGTCTGTGGAGGTGCTGTTCAACCAGCGTCTGCAACACAACGACGGACTCCTTCAGTCTGCCTTGGTAGAGACGGAAGGATTATCAGCCAACGACGCCGAGCAACTGATTAAGGATGAGGTCGCTAGAGTGATGTCTGCGTTGGCAAAGGAACATAAATTTGATCTGTCCGGACTCGGAGTTCTAGAGAAAGATGGAAGAAATATCATTTTCCATTCGCAGCCAAGAGTCGTTGAGAATGTTGACGCTTATGGTTTGCAGGAATTCTATTTTCCTGAACTTGATGAGGCTGAGGTGGAGCGACGCAATGTCTACCGCCCGACTGAAAAATCGACGGGATTCTCGGTGATTGCGGCTGCGGCAGTCCTTTTGTTCTGCTTCTTCGCACAGCCAGTCCATCGCGACAGTATCAACTCCTACCAAGCGTCGTTGATTCTCGACACACCATGCAACTGGGTCAACTCACAGTCGGTGGAGAAGGTGACTAAATATAGCGTAGTCTTGTCGAGGTTTGAGACAAAGGCTGAGGCCGACTCGTTTGCTGTACAGCAGCAGATGATGGTGAAATCGGACACTGTGAAGGTGATAGAGCAGGGAGATGAGTATCTTGCCGTCTTTTCAGAGACCGATAATTGGAAACAGGTGATTTCTTCTCTTTACACAGTTCGCGACAGCATGACCAATGTCGTGATGCCGTTTGTGTTGTGCAGAGAAGTGGAGGTGGAATAAAAAGATTGGCAGTCACACAATAATATGGCAGAAAATTTCGTTAAAATAAAAGATAGTGAGATCAAGGAGGCTTTGAAAGATGGTGACATCTTGGCTTTCTTTGATTTGTTTGTGTCTCACTACGCAGATGTGTTCAAAGACGGATATACAGCGGAAGCGATGGCGAAGCTAAACGCGTCGCAGCACACTATCTGGGCTTATCATCTTCTTTTGGAGGAATTGGATGAGGAGGGATTTGTAGGGTTGATACAGAATGGCTTTGCTGGCTATTTTTTCAAGAATCCTGTGGCAAAGATGCTTAAAACATTCGGAGCCGTCAAGACATCCAAACTTCTTTATAAGGCTCACGACATATATGCCGCAAATAAGGAGGATTTGGAGAGAGATAAGAGTGATGATGATTTTATAGCCTCTTTTGAGGAGTATGAGGAATTTGATCCGATAGAAGAAGAGATAATAGAAATTTCAGAGCAGGAGAAGAAACTCTTGGCTTACTACATTGATGAGCATATAGAAGAGTTTGCGGAAATTCTGCCTTAAAAAAGAAAAATAAGTGATATGATAAAGAAACAAATTGCATTATTAATCTGTTTGTTATTGTCTTTGCTGACATTGTCTGCTCAGAGATACAATGTCGGTGAGGTCCCTAATCTTGTAAATTCAGATAACAAGTCGTACCATTTCGGATTTATTCTTGGATTGAACTCACTCGATTTCAACCCGTTCCAAAGTGGAGAGGTTTTGGAAGACGGCAAGATATGGTATGGTGAGGATATTAATTTTGAAGTAGGATTTTCAATTGGTATCATCTCTGATTTGCGTCTTGCTGAATATTTGGATATGCGTTTCTGCCCAGTGTTGTATTTCGGAGAGCGAACATTGAGATTCGTGGATAAAGATGGAAATGAGAGAGAGGGTGGAGATGTCTCTGTGAAATCCAATTTGATTTCATTCCCATTGTTGTTCAAAATACGTGGACAGAGAGGTCGCAACGTCCGCCCATATTTCTTAGGAGGTTTTGCGGGAACAGTCGCTGTAGGTCGCGACAAGGAAGCTCCTATCATGTTGAAAGCCACAGACTATGGTCCGGAAATCGGATTTGGATTTGATATCTATCTGCCATATTTCAAGTTGTGCCCTGAGTTTAAGGCATTCTTCGGATTGAGCGACGTGATAAATAGAGACAGACCTGATATCGCCAGCGCCGACGACCTGAAGTTCTCGGGTGGAGTGGCAGGAGGAAAAGGAGTGTTCTCCAAATTATCTTCACGAATTTTTGCTATCTCATTCAACTTTGAATAATTATGATAGTTAAAGTATGCGGAATGCGAGACCCCCAGCAGATGCAGACACTTGAAAATATGGGGGTGGATTTGATGGGTATGATATTTTTCCCGAAGAGTCCGCGCTTTGTCGACGGTGAGGATGTATGCTCAGGTTGTGTGCCAAAGAAGATAGCCAAAGTTGGGGTGTTTGTGAATGCTGATCTTGCAACAGTCGTTGCTACTGTGAAGAAATACAATCTTTCGTTTGTTCAGCTTCATGGTGGGGAAGACGTGGATTTTGCAAACCTTGTGAAGAAGCATACTGGGGTTGGAATCATCAAGGCGGTCAGTGTTTCGGGCGTTGATGACGTGAAAAATCTCTCAGCGGAGTGGGAGAGTGTCGCCGACTACATGCTGTTTGATTACAAGTGTGTAGGCTACGGAGGCAGCGGACAGCAGTTCGACTGGTCGGTGCTGGATGAATACTCGCTGAATCTGCCATTTTTGTTGAGCGGAGGAGTCGGAGTAGACGATGCAGAAGCTGTGAAAAAAATAAAGCATCCTAAGTTTGCTGGAGTAGATGTTAACAGCAAGTTTGAAATTTCACCTGCGAATAAAGATATAGAGAAGATAAAAACATTTTTAAGCATAATAAGACAATAACATGATTGCAGAACTATTTCAAGGAGCGTTGGAGAACCTTAACTATTTTTGGGTTACATTTTTTATGATGATAGAAAGCTCATTTATTCCCTTTCCATCGGAGATTGTCGTGATTCCAGCTGCATTCATGGCTGCGGAAGGAACAATGAGTTTGCCGTTGATGATTTTGTTTGCCACAATAGGAGGCTTGCTTGGCGCGACAATCAACTACGTATTGTCTTACACATTGGGTAGAAAGATCATCTATGCGTTTGCCGACAGCAAATTGGGGCATCTATGTCTGTTGGATAGCGAGAAAGTGGCATACGCCGAGGAATATTTCCGTAAACGTGGAGTGTTGGCAACGTTGATCGGACGATTGATTCCAGCAGTACGACAGTTGATCTCAATCCCTGCCGGACTGTCAAAGATGAATTTTGGAAAGTTCGCGTTCTTCACATTCTTGGGAGCTGGAGCATGGAACATCATTTTGGCATGTATCGGATACGGATTCCATGGAGTGATGAACAAAGATGAATTGATAGAAAAGGTTCAGCACTACAGCCACGAATTTTTGCTGGTGATAATTGTAGTGTTCGTCGGATTCGTCGGATATATGATATATAAGAATAAGAAAAAGGCAAAGTAAAATTTGCCTTTTTTTATTGTACGTGCTTTTAAAATTTGCTTTGATTATGAAAAATAGAAAAGATACAATAAATAATACAATTTGTTACAGACTGATTTCATGTCTGATGCTTTTTATGTTGTTGACTAATCCATCTATGGCGAAATCAGCTCTCATTGATGGGTTGACATACACAGTGATGGATTCTGTGAAACAAACAGTTTGTGTAACTGCAAATTGTCATTATGTGACGGAAAAAAATATTATTATACCAGAAAAAGTACAGCTTGATGGTATAGAGTATACTGTCACGACTGTCGGCCATTTCGGACAATGTGATAAAATTGTATCTGTTGTTATTCCTCCCTCTGTTGACTCTATTGGTAATACTGCATTTTTATATTGCCAAAATTTAAAATCAATAGAAATACCTTCATCAGTCACTTCAATAGGTGCCGAAGCATTCCACAGTTGTTATAAGTTGACTTCTATAGAAATTCCATCTTCTGTCACTTCAATTGGAAACGCAGCTTTTATGTTTTGTATAAATTTGACAACTGTCAATATCCCAGATTCTTTAAAAGAAATATCTTCCAGTTTATTCCGCCACTGTGCAAATCTGAGGTCAGTTACAATTCCAAGTTCGGTCACTTCTATAGGAGATTTTGCATTTTCTCAGTGCTCCCGTTTGGCTTCTGTGGACTTTTTGTCTTCTTCTTCCTTAATCTCCATTGGAAAATCTGTATTCGTTGAATGTGACAGCTTAGCCTCATTAAACATCCCTAACTCAGTCAAGTCGATAGGTGCAACCACATTTCAAAGCTGTACGAGTTTGACATCTGTAGTGCTTCCTGATTCAATAGATGTAATTCCGACTCGTTTGTTTCATTCTTGTGAGAATTTGCAATCTGTTAATATTCCGAAAAATGTTTCCAAAATTGAGAATGAAGCATTTCAAAGATGTCATAAATTATCTCCTTTCGTCATACCAGAATCTGTTGAAAATATTGGGCTGTATTCATTTTCTGGAGTTGATACAATTATTTATGGAGGCTCTTATTATACAGGAAGTCCGTGGGGTGCGAGACATCTCATAAGAGGGTCTTATTTTGAAGATAATTTTTGGTATGGTGATGAAACAAAGAAGAGAATTGCTGCATATGTAGGTCCGAAATCTGTGGTTATCGTTCCTGATGATGTAGAAATAATAGGGGAGAAAGTATTTAAAGGAACACATACTGTTATTTATAATGGAAAATCATCTAATAGTCCGTGGGGAGCTAAACGACATATTGTGGGCACTGTTATAGATGGTGACTTTGTATATGAAGATGAAACAAAGGAGACTTTAGTAGGATATATAGGAACAGACTCATCTGTTATTATTCCTGATAATGTTAAAAACATTGGATATGGTTCTTTTCCCACTTGTGATTGGGTCAAAACTGTCTCAATTCCTTCTTCTGTAAAATCTATCGATTATCATGCATTTTGGTATTGTAGTGGCTTGTCATTCATAGATATACCAAACTCGGTGATTTCTATTGGTAGTGAAGCTTTCGGTTATTGTACAAATCTTTCAAAAGTGTATATACCTGCTTCTGTTACAGACATGGGGTATAATGTCTTTGTCGGTTGCACATCTATGGTAGAACACCAAGACAGTGTTGGCTTGCGTGATGGACAAATATTTGAGAATGCGATCTATTGTCAGGCGGAGGAACAACCAAGTGGATGGGATAGAGATTGGAATCCAGACAGTTGCAAGGTTGTGTGGAATTCAACATGTTTTGTGACAAACAATGAGAATTTATTATCATCCCATCAGTCTTCAAAAGTGATAATATTAGGGTTAAAGAATACAATCGTTATTGAAAATGTATCGGAAGATGTATTTGTATTTGATATGAACGGACAGTTGATAATGTCATATCCTAATGTTCAACAGCAAATACGGATTCCAATTAAATCAGGAACATATATTGTGAAGGTAGGAGATGTTAAGAGAATTGTTATTGTGACTTGATATTTATGATTGATAAATTTGACCATTGTATTTGAAGATTTTTAAGACAGGAACGTCCTTGCCTCTTTCACATGAAAAGTTGTGGACGAACACTTAGAAATCAACCCCTCAGAGTCTCTGATGTCACATAGAAATATAGTTTAATGATATTGACAAGGTAAATGGTGCACAGGGGCAGGTTTCAAACCTGCCCGAATTATTAATGGCGGAGCTCTTATCAGAGTTCTTGTCTGTTATTTTCTATTTATAAATCAAGTTTAATGCTTTCACTAAGTCGGATGCTCTTTCTTTTAATTTCTCAATAACGAGCGGTACTGCATTTCCGTGTTGCATGAATAGGAACAATTGTTTCGCATTTAGGAACTCTGTTTTTTTGTTTGAAAAATACTGTCTACCTTCGCCGAAAATCAAAAACATAAAACGATGACTCAACTAAGTGTTAATATCAATAAGGTTGCTACTATCCGTAATGCGCGCGGTGGAAATATGCCCAACGTGGTAAAGTTCGCTCTTGATTGCGAACGTTTTGGAGCCCAGGGAATTACAGTTCATCCACGTCCGGATGAACGTCATATCCGTTATGCTGACGTTACAGATCTCCGTCCGCTGCTTACTCAGGAGTTTAATATTGAAGGAAATCCTGTGCCTAAATTTATAGAGCTGGTCAACAAGGTAAAGCCTGCTCAGGTGACACTCGTGCCAGATGCCGAGGATGCCATCACAAGCAATGCAGGTTGGGATACAATCAGACATGCTGATTATCTTCGTAAGATTGTCGCTGACTTCAAAAGTCATGGTATCAGAGTCTCCCTCTTCGTCGACCCTATCCCTGAAATGATTCGTAAGGCGGCTGAAATAGGTGCTGATCGTGTGGAACTCTACACAGAGGCATACGCTACTAACTATCCATCGGGTCGTGAGAATGCCATCCGACCTTATGTGGAGGCTGCTAAGGTGGCGCGTGAATGTGGACTTGGACTGAATGCAGGTCATGACCTTAGTCTTGAAAACCTCGCCTATTTTCATCAGCAGATTCCTTGGTGCGACGAGGTTTCCATCGGCCATGCACTTATCAGTGACGCCCTGTATTTGGGAATCGAGGAGACGATACATCAATATCTTGAATGTCTAAAAGCCTGACCTATGGATCCAGAACTTATTGTTATGCTAACCCACAACGACCTCACTGTGGAGAATGCTTATCAGGTGTTTGAGGAATGTAAGGATTCCAAGGCTCTATACTTTGGATTCAAGGAACAGCCACTTCCTATAGAGGAGATGCAACGAATATTTGCCAGAATGAAAGAGTGTGGCAAACGCACTGTTCTGGAGGTGGTGGAATATACAGAAGCGGAAGGATTAGAAGGCGCGAAGATGGCTGCAGTGTGTGGCTGCGACGTATTGATGGGAACTTGCTACTACGAATCCATCCATCGGTTTTGCCAGCAGCACAAGATAGATTATATGCCTTTTGTCGGCAGCATCGTCGGCAGACCATCTATCCTTCAAGGAAGCATAGAGTCGATGGTGGAGGAAGCCATAAGACTGAAGAAAATGGGAGTGTTCGGTATCGATCTGTTAGGTTACCGCTACGACGCGAATGCGGAGCAACTGATATCTGAAATCGTGTCTAAAACCAATATGCCGGTTTGTGTGGCAGGCAGTATCGACAGCTATGAACGACTTCAGTTTGTCAAGGATATCCAACCGTGGGCATTTACCATCGGAAGTGCCTTCTTCGATCAAAAATTCGGGTCGTCCATCGCAGAGCAGATTGATCTAGTGTGTGATTTTATAAATGCGAAAAAAATCCATGTGGCATAGACGGAGTAGATCCATATATGCCGTATGCTGAGTGAACTTTCTATTTTTAACTGACAAGTCTAAATCCGTGATTGTATTTCAGTCACGGATTTTTTATTTGTGAACAACTGATAATTTGTCGTGTTTAAATTTTGTGTTTTGATATAAATTGATGATATTTGATAATGCGAATTTAAATTTCTACCGTTATGATATTAATGATTATTCAACTATTGGTCGTATTGTTGGCACTTTATGTCGGCTCAAGATACGGTTCATTGGCACTCGGTGCCATTTCTGGTATAGGTCTGGCGATCCTCGTTTTAGGTTTTAATCTGAAACCTGGCACACCTCCCACAGATGTTATCTATATTATTATAGCAGCAGTCACATGTGCAGGTATGCTTCAGGCGGCAGGTGGTATGGACTGGATGATACAGTTGGCGGAAAAGGTTTTGAGAAGTCGTCCAAGCAGCATCACGTTCCTTGCTCCTATATGCACTTTCTTTTTGACTGTGATGGTCGGCACAGGACATGTCGTCTACACACTTATGCCTATCATCTGTGATATCTCGTTGAAACAAGGAATTCGTCCGGAGCGACCTTGTGGTGTGGCCTCTATTGCGAGTCAGGTTGGTATCACATGTTCACCTATCGCAGCGGCTGTAGCGTCGTTTGTGACTATCTCCCATGCGTCTGGTTTTGAGATCAGCAACCTTGAAGTGATAGCCATCACAATTCCAGCTTGTTTGTGCGGATTGATGAGCGCGGCGGCAGCGTCTTACAAACGAGGATTGGATCTTGATAAGGATCCTCAATTCCAGGCACGTTGCAAAGATCCTGAAATGTATAAATACATGTATGGCAACAATGCCACATTGCTTGACAAAGAGATCAGCAAAGAGGCAAAATGGAGCGTCTACATCTTCTTGGGAGCCCTCGCTTTGATCGTGTTGTTCTCCGTTTGTCAGATTATCGGTCACGACATACGTCCTTCATTTCCGGTGGTGAAGAATGGCGTTGAAAAACTCACTCCTATTGGAATGAACATCATAATCCAGATTGTGATGATTGCCGCAGCGGCGTTGATGATTCTCGTCGCAAAAGCAGAGCCTAAAAAAGCGATGCAGGGTTCGGTTTGGCAGTCGGGAATGGTCGCCGTCGTCGCCATATATGGAATCGCATGGCTTGCCGACACATATTTCGGAAATTATTTGGGAGAGATGAAAGAGGCGTTGGGCAGCATAGTGGAGCAATATCCATGGGCGATAGCTCTCGTTTTCTTTGCAGTGTCAGTGCTTATTAATTCACAGGGGGCGGTTGTCGTGTCGATGCTTCCGCTCGCATATTCTCTGGGAATCCCAGGACCAGTGTTGCTGGGACTTCTGCCATCAGTCTACGGATATTTCTTCATCCCTAATTATCCGTCAGATATTGCGACGGTGAATTTCGACCGTTCTGGCACAACTGTGATTGGAAAATATCTGTTGAACCACTCATTCATGATGCCTGGACTTATCAGTGTGACGGTGTCATGTATTGTGGGTTACGCACTGGCGATGATGATTTATTAATGGCGTCGCCATATAACTATGTGTGTGGTTATGGAGATAGCGTCTTCCAGACGCATTGTTGTTGGCTCTCTATCCTCGCATCCCCCGCACATACTACACTCCGCTGTGTATGTACGGGGTTACGGAGATAGCGTCTTCCAGACGCATCTACACACTTCTATTTAAATCGGTGATATATTTGTTTAGTCAATCCACCTTCCATTCAGTCAGATTTCGTTCGTCTGTGCTGAAGTTAACCCCTATTTTCACAATCATTTTGTCTGGAGCGGATATCTTTTCTGCATATCTTTTCTCGTCTATTTGATCCAAAGCCTCTTGTGCCGATTGATTACGTTTGCATTCGATGATGTATGCACATTTTTTTGTCTCGAAGAAGACGTCGATTCGTCCGCCTAACACAGGATATTCAACAGATACCTTGTGGCCAGTGGCTCGTATCATCAAATACAGCATGTTACGGAAATTCGCTTCAATCAGTTTCTGATTGTTGCTTTCGAATGGTATCTGGCTCATTATGATCTGCATTTGGGTCATGAATCCATCTATGTTGTCAGCGTCAATAAGTTGGCGCAACTTGATGATGTCGAGATCTTTTCTGTCGCTTGTAGAGGAAGTCACGTAATTTGGTATCAGTACACGAGTCAACCCCTCAGAAACCTCATCGTTAGGGAATCCGAGTATATAGCAATTGTCATGAAATCCTTTTATTGTGAGGTATCCACTTTGATACAACGCTGCGATGACGTTGCTATCTCCATTTCCGAAGGTGGCAAGCATTTCTTCGGTGGTCATCAGATCATCCTCAAAATCAGGGATGTCGATGTCGCTTTTTTGCAGCATTCTGACCAAATAGGTCGGGGTGCCAGTGGCAAACCAATAGTTAGACAACTGCTTGTCGGAGAGTGCGTTTAGTACGCTGAACGGATTATAAACATCTTCAGAGTGTTCACAGAAATGATATCCATCATATTTATGTTTAAGCATATTATACATGGATGTTTCATCGATTTTCTGTTTTTCTGCAAACTGTTTGATTTCATTGTCAAAATAACTGTGCAATTCCGTCTCTGTTATTCCACAAATGGTAGCATAGTCGTTGCTCATGGAAATGTCCCTAGGATTGTTTGCCGCACTGAATATTCCCAGTTTTCCATAGCGGGTGACTCCGGTCAGGAAAGCGAAACGGATGTGACGGTCAGCACGTTTCATGATGCCATACACCTCTTGAAGCAAAGCTCTGTTTGCATCTTGAATTTCTGGTATTCCGATAGCGTCAGTCAACGGTTTGTCGTACTCGTCTACCAGAATGACCACAAGTTTGCCAGTTTTTTCTTTTGCTCGGCTAACAACACCATATAAACGGTCTCCGATAGCGATTTCCACATCATTTTTCCCATAGATTTTTTCCCATTGCGACAAGTAGGTGTTCAGTCTGTTAGTCAGCGTTGTAGGATTGGTATAGTCAGCGCTTGAGAAGTCAATATGGAACACAGGGTATTCTATCCAATCTTTTTCAAGTTTTTCCATGGCGAGACCTTTGAACAGGTCTTTTCGGCCTTGAAAATAAGCTTCTATGGTTGTGGTGAGAAGACTTTTTCCGAAACGACGAGGACGGCTCAGAAAATAATAATCTCCAGACGAGACCAGTTTATACACCAAGTCCGTCTTATCCACATAGGTATAGCCCCCTGTGATAATCTTTTCAAATGTCTGTATGCCAATCGGGTATTTCATCGTCTTCTGTATGTTTATAATGCAAATATAGCAAATTTTTGGCTTGTATGGATAATCTCACACATTCATGCATATAGATGCGTTAAATGAAGAAAATATGCAGACACGAGTGGGGTGGAACATTATCTAAAAAACAATGATTTTACGAAGCAATTTGTCTTTAATTTCCATGAATAACAAAAGCATCCGGATGGGGATGCTTTTGTTATTTTTGGAATGTAGCAATATTTAGAATGCACTTTTGATGTCCTTTCTAAAAAGTTTAATCTATATTTTATCTTAGATATGTTACTGACTTACAATATCTAAAAACATTTTCGAATTTATCCTTAGAGTTGTCAATCACTACATCCAAATTGTTACATCCATGGAATGCGTCCCATTCAATGTAATTGACGCTTGAAGGAATCTCTATAGTGGTTAGACTATCACAATTATAAAATGCTTGATATCCAATGTAATTGACGCTTGAAGGGATCTCTATGGAAGTTAGACCATCACAATTATAAAATGCATAATCTCCAATTTTTTTTACGCTCGATGGAATAACAAAATTTCCTTTGACTCCGCATGGAACCAAATTAATTGTTTCTTTTTCTTTGTCGTACAATATTCCAAAATCAGAAGAATATTTCATATTGTCAGTATCTACATTGATGGCGGTTAATTTTGTACAATAGTTAAAAGCATCACTTCCAATGTAAGTTACGCTTGAAGGTATCTCTATGTGCTCCAAATCGCATCCAGCAAACGCGGAATCGCCAATAAATTCTATACTTGATGGAATATTTACATATTTTAATTCTTTCCATCTCCTACTGATAAATGCATTATAACCAATTTCAGTGACATCGTATTCTTTTTTGTCGATTAATACTTTTGCCGGAATGATAATAGAATCAAGATACTCATTTGTATAGTTATCGTTATATGTTACCCAAGCTGTAGAGTCTGATTTGATTCTAAATGACAAACGATATGTATAATAAATATTCTTACATTTATCAAACGAATAGGCTCCAACTTTTACATGTGATTTCACATTGTCAATATTAACATTAGTATTTATACAGTCGGCAAACGCATAATCTCCAATGCTTACGACACTTGAAGGAATCTCTATGTATTCCAAATTTTTACATCCAGCAAACGCGGAATCGCCAATAAATTCTATACTTGATGGAATATTTACATATTTCAAATCTTTCAATGAGGCAAATGCATGATGTCTAATTCCTGTGACATCATATTCTTTTTTGTTGATTAACACTTTGCTTGGAATGATAATAGAATCAAGCTTCTCATTTGCATCTACTACACATGCAGTAGAATCAGATACGATATCAAAAGACAATAAATATGTATAGATTACTGATTTACATTTTTCGAAAGTTTTGTTTCCTACTTTTACAGTGTTTTCTGCATTGTCAATCAATATATTTGCATTTGTGCAATTATAAAATGCATAATCTCCAATACTTACGACACTTGAAGGAACTTCAATGTTTGTTACATTATCACAATTATAAAATGCGTAATCTCCAATATTTGTGACACTTGATGGAAAATCGTAATTTTCAATAGCTCTAGGAACACAAATGACTTCCGATACACTTTTGTCGTATAATACACCATTAAAAGTGGAGTAGTTTGAATTTCCTTCATTTACATTGATTGTTTCCAAACTATTACAGTTTTGAAAAGCTGCGAGCCCGATATTTGTGATTTTTGAATGAATTTCTATATTTGTTAATCCACTACAATTTTTAAATGCTCCGTCTCCAATGCCAGTAACTGTGTAAACGTCACCGTCAATTCGCACTTTTATAGGGACAACAATTGATCCAAGTTCTTTAGTCTCATATCCAATGACTTCGACTGTTGAATTTGATAAAAGTTTGTATTTCAACTTCGTGGCAAAAGCTCCTACCACGGTTGTGTCTTCAATATTAGGATTGATTGAAGATGTGTCCTTGAAATCTTTACAAAAGAAAACTTCTTCTATGTCTGATATATTATACGGAATAACATTTCCATATTTTAACTTTACACACATGTTGTCGGTTGCTATCAATGATAGACATAGAAATAATGTTGTGATTAAAACAAATAAACGATTTTTCATATTCATCTTTTTCCCAAAAACCTCCGTCCCCTAAGGTTAAATTTTTTATTTCCGTTCGCCAATCCACATAAAAAAAGCGTGGGACATTACTGTTGTCTCGTCCACGCCCTTAGGTCTTCGCATTACCTCCAAGTCGAACGAGCAACACGAATACCTCACGCTATATAGTATTATATATGCCACCACACCATACCCAATGCTAATATATAGCAATGGAATATGGCTGGCGTAGATACAATACACCCTTTGTGAGACATTCACCGTTGCTTTGCTTTGACTTGGTTTTTGAAGTTGCGAAGTTCAAGGACGTCAAGAACAAAGCGTTAAGTAAACGCCTTTAATATGTAAATGGTCTGATTTTCAGACGCCCAAAAGTAATGAGATTTGTGATACTGTGCAAGATTTTTGAAAAATCTTTTGAGTGATATAATACGTTTGGAAGATAGCTCGTGCCGAATGTGGTGATTTAGATTTGTAGCGTCTTCCAGACGCACAACATATCCATGTGTCTTCCATAACCCCGCACATACTACGCTCCGCTGCGTATGTACGGGGTTACAGAGATGGCGTCTTCCAGACGCGTTGGATCATGTGGCTCTCTATCCTCGCATCCCCTGCATCTCCCCGCACATACTACGCTCCGCTGTGTATGTACGGGGTTACAGAGATAGCGTCTTCCAGACGCGTTGGATCATGTGGCTCTCTATCCTCGCACACCCTGCATCTCCCCGCACATACTACGCTCCGCTGTGTATGTACGGGGGTACAGAGATGGCGTCTTCCAGACGCATGGGGGCATGGACTTTCTATCCTCGCATCCCCTGCATCTCCCCGCACATACTACGCTCCGCTGTGTATGTACGGGGGGACGGAGATAGCGTCTTCCAGGCACCCCGCACATACTACGCTCCGCTGCGTATGTACGGGGTTACGGAAATAGCGTCTTCCAGACGCATAAAACAAAAAAGGCATCAGATTGCTCTGATGCCTTTCTATATGAAGAAATATCAATTATCCTTGGTCTCCGCCACCATTGTTGTTATTGTGGTGATGGTGGTGAGGTCGCTCAGGACGGTCGCCTCTCTCAGGACGCTCTCCCTCAACTCTCTCTGGACGTGGAAGCAATGCTTTGTGTGATAGCTTGAACTTGCCACTCTTCTGGTCGATGTCAAGAAGCTTGACTGAGATTGTGTCTCCTTCCTTGATACCTGTCTGCTCCATAGTCTCGAATCTCTTCCACTCGATCTCTGAGATGTGAAGAAGTCCTTCCTTACCTGGCATAAACTCTACGAATGCTCCGTATGGCATGATGCTCTTAACCTTCGCGTCGTATGTCTCGCCAACCTCTGGAACTGCTACGATTGCCTTGATTCTGCTCAATGCTGCGTCGATAGCTGTCTTGTTGGAAGCACTAACCTCGATGTGTCCCTTACCGTCTACCTCATCGATAGAAACTACAGCACCAGACTTCTCCTGAATATCCTGGATAATCTTTCCGCCAGGTCCGATCACTGCACCGATAAGCTCCTTAGGAATATCCATAGTGACGATGCGTGGTGCATGCTCCTTAAGATCTGGACGTACCTCTGGAATTGTCTCAAGAATCTTGCCTAGGATGTGAAGTCTTCCTTCCTTAGCCTGTGCAAGCGCCTTCTCGATAACCTCGTACGACAATCCGTCTACCTTGATATCCATCTGTGTCGCTGTGATACCATCCTTTGTACCAGTCACCTTGAAGTCCATATCACCTAGGTGGTCCTCATCTCCAAGGATATCTGAAAGGATAGCGTACTTGCCGTAGCAGTTTCCACCGTCTGCGATAAGTCCCATCGCGATACCTGCAACTGGCTTCTTGATCTTAACTCCGGCATCCATCAATGAAAGTGTACCAGCGCAAACTGTTGCCATTGATGAAGAACCGTTACTTTCCATGATATCTGAAACTACGCGTACGCAGTATGGATAATCTTCAGGAATCATTCCCTTAAGTGCACGCCATGCCAAGTGACCGTGACCGATCTCACGACGTCCGACACCTCTCTGTGCCTTAGCCTCACCTGTTGAGAATGGAGGGAAGTTGTAGTGAAGAAGGAATCTCTCCTTGCCCTGATTCAAAACGTCATCGACAAGCTTCTCATCCTGCTTTGTTCCCAATGTACAAGTAGTCAACGACTGTGTCTCTCCACGTGTGAAGATGGCTGAACCGTGTGCACCTGGCAAATAGTCTACCTCACACCAGATAGGACGGATCTCTGTTGTCTTACGTCCGTCAAGACGCTTGCCCTCATCTAGGATAGAACGACGCATAGCCTCTTTCTCTACTGCGTGGTAGTATCTGTCGATCATGCCTGCCTTAGCCTCAAGCTCGTCGTCTGAAAGGTTTAGAGACGCGATGTACTCCTCCTTTACGCTGCGGAACTTAGCCTCACGGTCGTGCTTGTCTGTATTTGCTGAAGACGCGAATGCGTAAGCTTTGTCGTAACACTTAGCCCATACATCCTTCTTCAAATCTTCGTCGTTGTCTTCGTGGTTGTACTCACGCTTAACTGTCTTGCCTACAGCCTCAGTCAACTCTTTCTGAACAAGACATGCTGTCTTGATTGCTTCGTGAGCCACCTTCAATGCCTCAAGCATTGTAGCCTCTGAAACCTCGTTCATCTCACCCTCAACCATCATGATGTTCTCATATGTTGCGGCTACCATGATGTCAAGGTCGTTGCCCTTCATCTGCTCGAATGTAGGGTTGATGATGAATTTGCCATCCTTCAAGATCACACGAACCTCTGAGATTGGTCCGTTGAATGGAATGTCAGACACTGCCAATGCCGCAGAAGCTGCAAGTCCTGCCAAACTGTCTGGCTGGTCGACACCGTCAGCTGAAATCATCAATACGTTTACGAATGTCTCTGCATGGTAATCGTCTGGGAATAAAGGACGCAAAGCACGGTCCACCAAACGGGCAGTAAGTATCTCATAGTCGGATGCCTTACCCTCTCTCTTTGTGAAACCACCAGGGAAACGGCCGTAGGCTCCGTATTTTTCCTTGTATTCTACTGTCAACGGCATAAAATCTGTGCCAGGCACTGCGTCAGTTGCTGTACAGACTGTCGCTAGCAACATTGTCTTGCCAAGGCGAACTACGACTGCTCCGTCGGCCTGCTTAGCTAATTTGCCTGTCTCGATCGTAATCTCTCTGCCGTCAGGGAGTTTGACCGATTTTGTAATTACATTTAACATCTTATCTTCTTTTTTTCGTCAAAATATCTGCTACAAATCTACACTTTTTTTATCCAAAAACTAAAATAATCGCAATTATTTTCGTTTTTATCGGATAAATCTGCAATTTACTTTTGCATAGAGTAGAGTTTATTGTACAAACCGCCTTTTTGGATCAGCTCTTCGTGGGTGCCTTTCTCTACGATTTCTCCCTTCTCGAGCACACAGATCAAATCTGCTTTCTTGATTGTGGAAAGACGGTGGGCAATTACGATTGTGGTGCGGTTTTTCATCAGCTCCTCAAGTGCCGCCTGCACAAGTTTCTCGCTTTCAGTGTCAAGTGCCGACGTCGCTTCATCAAGAATCAGTATCGACGGATTTTTCAGGATGGCTCGTGCGATGCTCAGTCTCTGGCGTTGTCCGCCTGAGAGTCTGCCTCCGTGGTCGCCGATATTGGTCTGGTATCCTTCTTCCGTCGCCATAATAAAATTATGTGCATTGGCAATTTTTGCGGCGTTGATGATGTCCTCGTCAGTCGCATTTTCTGTACCAAACTTAATATTATTATATATGGAGTCGTTGAAAAGGATCGGATCTTGGTTCACGTTGCCCATATATCCTCGTAGGTCGTGCAATGTGAAATTGCGGATGTCTATTCCGTCAATCGTGATTTTTCCTTTCTGCACATCATAGAATCTAGGCAAAAGATCTACCATGGTTGATTTTCCTGATCCGGATGCTCCCACCAAAGCTACGGTCTGTCCTTTCTTGATGTCGAGCGAAATTCCTTTCAGAATCCACTCTTCTTCATATTTGAACCATACGTCTTTGAATGAGATCTCTTTTTCAAATGGTTCTGCCTTGACTGGATTGTCGACTACCTTCAATGGATTGTTCGCCAGCAACACCATATCGATTCTTGCCAAAGATGCTTTTCCTTTCTCTATGCTGTACATGGCTTTCGATAATTCTTTGGCTGGGTTTATGATGCTGTAGAATATCACAAGGTAGTAGATGAACTCTCCGGCATTCAGTGAACTTTGGTCGTTAAGTATCAGTGATCCTCCGAAAAACAATACGATAGCTATCATGATTGTTCCCAAAAACTCACTCATCGGGTGCGCCAACATGTAGCGACGGTTGATCTTATTTGTCGTTTTTCTCAACTGGTTGTTTAGCTCCCCAAATCGTTTGCAGATGTGCTCCTCTGCGTTGAACGCCTTGATTATACGCAGTCCGTTGAGTGTCTCCTCAATGATTGAAGTCAAACTTCCTTGCTGTTCTTGTCCGACAACAGATTTCCTTTTCAGGCTTCGTCCGACTCTTCCCATCAAAAATCCGGCTATCGGCAATACCAAAAGCACAAACAGTGTGAGCTGCCAACTCATCATCAGCATGACGCCAAGATAGAAGATTATCATTATGGGGTTTTTGCTCAACAACTCGATTGAACTCATTATCGAAGCTTCTACCTCACCTACGTCGGACAACATTCTTGCCATGATGTCACCTTTCTTTTGCTTGTCGTAGAAACCGAGGTTGAGGTCTACGATTTTCGCGTACATGTCACGACGGATGTCGCGGACAAGACCTGTTCGCATCGGAATGATAAAATATGAAGCCAGATAAGTTGTGCCGGTTTTCAAAAGTGTCATGAAAATGAGAATGACGGAAAGTAGCATGAGTGTGTCGATGCCTCCGTGATTCTCTATATATTGCTGGACGTAGTAGTAAGCGTTGTTTTTTATACTGTCAAAAGACCATGGCTGAAACTCATAGACAACCTGCTCTGTCTTGAACAGAATTTGCAGGATAGGGATCAGTACAGCGAATGAGAAAATAGAGAAAAGCGTCGCAAGCACGTTGCACAGAATATTCAGTGCAACGTGTCCTTTATAAGCGACGGCAAATCTTTTTATCAGAGATATAAACTGTGGTGTCTTCACGCAGAATTACTTATAAATACCAGTGTAAGTGTTTGGCTTTATGGCACGTAGCTCTGCTTTCACCTTCTCGTCTACATTTAGAGTCTCGATGAAATCAGCGATTGTTTTTTCGTTGATTTTCTGGTTTGTACGAGTCAACTCTTTCAATGTCTCGTATGGGTTTGGATAGTTTTCACGACGTAGAATTGTCTGGATTCCTTCCGCAACAACTGCCCAGTTCTTCTCCAAATCAGCGGCGATAGCATCCTCGTTAAGAAGAAGTTTGCCAAGACCTTTCTGGATCGACTTGATTGAGATGATTGAGTGAGCCAAAGGCACTCCGATATTTCTCAAAACAGTTGAGTCTGTCAAGTCGCGCTGCAAACGTGATACAGGAAGTTTTGCAGACAAGTGCTCAAGAATTGCGTTTGCGATTCCTAGGTTTCCTTCCGCATTCTCATAGTCGATTGGATTCACCTTGTGTGGCATTGCTGATGAACCAACCTCACCTTTCTTGATCTTCTGCTTGAAATACTCCATCATGATGTACATCCAGAAGTCGCGGCAAAGGTCGATCATGATGACGTTGATTCTCTTGATGCTGTCGAATACGCGGCTCAAATTGTCGTAGTTGGAAATCTGAGTCGTGTAAGCTTCACGCTCAACACCAAGTTTCTCAGCTGTGAACTTGTTGCCGAATGCGATCCAGTCTATATTTGGGAATGCCACATTGTGGGCGTTGAAGTTTCCTGTAGCTCCACCGAACTTTGCTGGCATCTTCATCGTCTTCAACTCTGCAAGCTGCACCTGTAGACGTGATACAAATACCTTGATCTCTTTTCCAAGACGAGTAGGGGATGCTGGCTGTCCGTGTGTCTTTGCCAACATTGCGATGTCCTTCCACTCTGTAGCAAACTCATCAAGTTTTGCGATAAGTCCTTCAACCTCAGGAATGAACACATTGTTAAGCGCTTCACGCATCGACATCGGAATAGAAGTGTTGTTGATGTCCTGGCTTGTCAAACCAAAGTGGATATACTCCTTGTCTTCCTTTAGACCAAGAGCCTCAAACTTCTCTTTCAAGAAGTACTCTACAGCCTTCACGTCGTGGTTAGTGACGCTTTCGATTTCCTTGATGCGGTTGGCATCCTCAATAGAGAAGTTTGCGTAGATTTTTCTCAAATCGGCAAACACCTTGCTGTCGATGTTTTTAAGTGCTGGCAATGGAATCTCGCACAATGCGATAAAATACTCCACTTCTACACGCACTCTATACTTAATTAGAGCGAACTCTGAAAAATATTCTGCTAATGCGTCTGCTTTGCTTCTATATCTTCCGTCTACTGGAGATATAGCGGTCAATTCCTGTAAATTCATACTTGACTTTTTATTTGATGTATAAAAACCCTGCAAAGATAAGCATTTTATTTGAGTTTGGTTGTATTACGACGATGGACTTTTGCTATATTTGCCCAAACCGACATAAAAAACGACTATGACGACGTATTTATGAAACATTCTATTTTGACTATATTTGTTTTTGCGACGTTGCTGCTGAGCAACGCAAATATCTTGCTCAAGATCCAAAGGGTGAGTTTATGATGGTGGCAGATAAAAAATCAAAGTCGACGATAAACTATGCTATCAGATGAAGCAGTTGACATTTTGGGCAATGGCAGCCAAACGTTTCACGGTTGTGGAGTGCGAGCCGATCAACCGTGTGGAAACAATAATCAACCGAGAACATTCTTTTGGGTGACCTTCTTGACGAAGCGGTGGCCCGAACTCGTAGTAAGTCGTCTCTATTTTGTCCGAGCCGTCGGTCGTGTTCTTGTTGAGGAAATACTTTACAGATTTTCAAATTCCTTTTTAGTGAGACCTGTCACTTTTGAAATAGTTTTCACATCCACTCCATTCGCTATAAGATTTTAGCTCTATTAAGTTGCTCATTCCGCTCACGTTCCTCCTCTCGTTCCGCTTGTCCTTTACAAAATACCTCATACAGCTTCATATGTGCCTTTTCATTGACGCCATATGATTTCATATTGTCTTTGCACGATTCAAATATTTTCATCACCTCTTTTTTCTCTCTATCGTGTGATTCCCAATAAGCAGCATTTCCCTTGTCTTCGACGGAGCCCAAAACTTGACCTAACAAATCCCCTGGATCATAATCAACCATTATGAATGGTTTTACCCTTAAGATATCTATCGCCACTGGCATTATATATTCTTGCATAGAAGATTGACGAATTAAAAAAGCAATATCAGACAAAGAATAGTCTTTCACCTGTACATGATATAAATTATAATATCTCATTCCAACATTTGTCCATGTTGGAATCTCACCTTTCCATGGTCCATACACCTGTTCCATTGTTTTCCGTTCCTTCATTTCAACAAGAATCTTACTATATGATTTAGGGTGTGGATTTGAAATGGCACGAATCGGATAGCCATAACAACGTGCTTGATAACTATTAGTTTCCACGCATGGTGTCCACCCAAGACAATCGAGTCCATAAGCAGAAGGTTCTTCAACTGATGTAGATAAAGAAGAAGACCAATAAAAAGCATACTGGTAATCAGGGACCTCATCTTCTTTACATACTCCAGAAAAAGGGAAAAAGATTATATTTAGGTTTTCTTTAGATATGCCAACGATGCCAGCGACACCAGTTCCTTCAAAATCATCAACAGGCCACCACTCACAATGATCCACCAATTCAATCATATCTTCTTGAGTTGGCATATACCAAGAGTCTCCCCAAATAGCTCTTGCAGTATCATCCATTTCTTCCAATATGATTTTATAGTCTAACTCTCCAAACTTTTTATATGCACAATATTTTGAATATGAACCTTCTTCTCCAAACTTGTAATTTGTGTTAGAATACAATTTCTTAGGAGATGTCTCTCCCCATGCAAAGTAATCCCCGTGTTCGTGAAGTTTGTGTGCACCAAGGTTGCAAGTTGCCCATAAATTACCACTTGGAAGACCTAGGTCCACATAATCATGCCCACTTACTTGTCCGCTTGTATTTTGATATTCTTCAAACATAAAACGTTATTGTCTTTAATCAAGAACGACCGATAATATTTTGATTATATAAATCTGTGTTCGACATGGCTAAGATACAAATTTATATGCAGAATGTTCTTTTTGACAAAAATTTAGACTAAATTGCGGTTTCTAAATCTTAAATAAACTCAAACTATTTTTATGAAACACATAATCTTCAAAATATTAATTCTCGTCACCACGACACTTTGGGGTGTCGCAAATATCTGTGCTCAAAATTCAGAATGGGAATGGATGACGGTAGGGAATCAAAAAATCAAAGTCGACGATAAACGTTGTTATTTGATAAGGAAAGTAATCAGCAGAAAAGACGCTGTAAAATGGGAAGTCTTCTGTGGCGAATTCACTAACTTTTGGTACGAAGAGGGATACCCTTACAAAGTATTCGTTGCAAAATATGATCCTCAGGCGGATACGATTAATGTGATAAAAACAAATTGTCGTGATGGCTCAGGCTTTTATTATATGAAGAAAAAAGGAGATGCGGAAGCTAAACGTGACAATCAAGGATTGGCAGACTTGGTCGTTACGGAAGGTATTTCAAAAATTAACGAAAAAGCCTTTTCCTATTTTGATTTGTATGTTGAGAACCTCACACTTCCAAAGAGTTTGAAGGAGATTGGTGATAATGCTTTTTCTCGCATCAATAATCTGAAAACGATCACATCAAAAGCAAAAATAGCCCCACGTCTCGGACAGAATGCATTTAATAATATAAGAAGCATCAAGACTGTTTATATTCCAGCTGGTAGTCTTGATAGTTATAAAAAAGAATGGGGCTCCAAATTTAAGTTTAAGGAGAAATCGGAATACAAGTAAAAAAGTCATTCAATCCAGTATAAATGGTATGTAAAAAAAGACGCGATGACTCGCGTCTTTTAATCAAATCTGAATTAATCTGTCACAGGACGGATTGGTCTGCCAAAATAGCGTCCGTAGCTTCCGTTGCTCATATACTTTGATATTGAGTGGAAGCAGAGACACCAAGACCGGAATGTGTTGCTTTCGTCTACAGACGCGCACCAATATCTGCCGTATCCGGCTTCTTTCAGAGAATTGCCGAAATAGTTTCCTGCAGCTGGTAGGAATATGCTATTGCCGTTTTTGCCTTTCACATAGTAGCCGACTTTACCTTTGTCCCATTCCCATTCACAATTCTCGATTAATTCGTCGAAGTCTTTTTTCTTCGGAGTTCTCCAACCTTCACCCCAATTTTTCGTGGCGGCATCATATTCCGGGGTCAGATAACCATCTTCGTTAATGATGCTGGCGGCAAGTAATGCAGACGCATCTTTGTTGTATGTCTGGACATCCTTCCCGTATTCTGCTTTTGTCGTGACTTCTCCCCATGCAAAATATCCGCCCAAAATGTTATTAGAGTCGGCCCCCACATTCATCGTCGCCCATTTCGTCCCACTTGGAAGCCCAAGATCAATATATTCGTGACCATTGAGATTTCCTGATAATGTTTGGGCATAAATGGATGTCATCCCAGCCAAAAATACTCCTGCAAATAATGATAAATATTTTTCCACTGCCCTAAATTTATTGTTAAACATTATATTAAACCCGTTCCTCCAAATTTAGTGCGGCGAGTTTGTAAATCCAAATAATGTTTGTTAAAAAAAGTTATACTTGTTGAAGAACACAAATTTGAGTGCCCATCTCTTCCAAAGTAGACGGTGCTTCTCGTGTCTTCTTAGAATGTGATTTTTGTCCCGAATCGTATACCCCATTTGTTGGGATGGGCGTTCGGATAGTTCTCGTCAAAATCCAAATATGTGATTCGTCGGACAACTTCCACCTGTAAAATCTTTAGAATGTTGTATAATCCGACACTTGCCTCCATATATGGAATATTTTTGTCTGACATCACTCTTGAGTTGGCTGGCAACACAAATAAATCCTCGTCATTTGGGTTGACGCGGGGATTATTCTCGTCGGACAATCCTCCATAAAGCATACGGAACGACCAGAACTCACGTAGTTTCAACTTGTTGATCAACGGTATTCTCGACAACAGCCATCCGTCAAGACAATGTTTTAGCTCTACACTGCAGTATTGGTCGTTGATGAATTCCATATTGCTCATCAGATAGAACGATTCGCTGCCGACGAAATACGACAGGTTGGTGGCTGGCATAAACAATAGTGGGTATGGCACTTTCTGAAACACTTTGCCTCCCTTCACAAATACATCCAGGTATCCGACGGGAGCCAATGAAAAACGTTGGTCGTAGCATAGCTCCAGCCTGTTGTATGTGTAGTCCGACCATATCTTGTCGGAAGCACCGCTGTAAGTTAGGCTGATATGAGGATGCTGGTTAGTTAGTGTGTAGCGGGTCAAACCAAGTTGATGGTATTGCACTGGTGTGAATGAAACCTCCACACTGAAATCTGTGGTCTTGAAATTGTCGACCAATTCCAATGATTGGTTGTGACGGTATTCAAGCTCGTCGGCTGCCTCTTCTGTGTTGTGGCGCACGGACAATGAGTAGCTGATGCCGTTTTGGAATTCGTATGTGTGTGTTATTTCCGAACGACGGAAATAAGCGTATTGGTTCGGATTCTCCCATCTGAAGCTGCCGAACAGGTTTCCTTGGCGGCTTCTGGTGAAACGGTTGCCTGGCATGTCGCAGTCGAAAATATAGCTTGCTCGGATGCTTTTGCGTGGAAACTCAAAACGGCTTTTCTCTTTGTCAATAAATGAGTATTCCACCTCACCCATGTATTTGAGTTTTTCGTCTCGGAATCCATAAGCGGCATATCCGCTTGCAAACCAGCGCTGTGAAAGTCCAGTGCCGGTTTGTGCACCAAGCAGAATACGTGGACCTTCAAGATGATTTGTGGAGATAATACTGAAGATCGGTCCGATATGAAGCCAAGGCCTTTTGATTCCACCTACTGGAATATATCCGTCAAGAATTGTACGGGCGGAAAAATTCGCAAAACGCATCATTTTGTTTGATTGTGCTTTGGCTTTGAGTGAATCAATGTTTTTTGTGGCTTCATTTGGCACACCGTCTGGCAACAAAGAATTCCAATCGCTTTCGACGTTGTTCGCCGCTGTGACTTCACGCTTTTCGAATTCAGTAGGAGAGTAGTAGCGTTCATTTTTGGCGAATAGTCCTTTTATTCTCTGTGCACTCTCCAAAGGATTGCCCTCCATGGCAAGAGTGCTTTTTTTCAGAGTCCAGAATCCATTGCCAGACTCTTCGAAGTCTTGCCATATTCTCATTGCTTGCACGAAATTGATTCGTGAGTTTTCTGTAAGTTTCATGTCAATATGGCGTATGCCATATGTGCTGTCTTTAGCCACTAGCATATATCCTACAAAACCGAAATTTTCCTTTAGCGACGGTGAAAAGTTTACTTTGATGTAGTCTCTGCCTTCGTCGTTGTAGTTTTTGATTGTGTCAGTGATGTAGTAGTGGTAGTATGCGGTGCCATATTTTGCTATTGGCGACGTGAAGTCGGTGAACAGCAGACGGAAATCATTGTCGTAGATGTTGATTTCCTGTGCTGCGTCTGCCATCAGAGTTGAGAAAGCCTCTTCTGGAATCACCTCAATGATTGTGGTGCTTTTGGCGTCAATCACGTCGCTTTGCACTTTTCTCTTTCCTGTGTGGGTGTTGTCTGAGATCTGTTCCTCTATGAACAGTGGAATATATACGGCTCCGGTAGCCTCAGATGTGTCGGTCGACGATTCCAAAGCACTCACGTCTTTGCCTCTCGCTCTGCGTCGCTCAATCATATCGTCGACGTTGGTCATTCCCAATGTCTGTTTTGTATAGCATCGGTTGTAGAAATAACCGGCGTTGCGGGGGTCGAGAGAATCTTTCTTTTCAAGCATTCTTTTGACAAGGGTGACGGCTGGATTGTTTTTTCTGCGGTAATGCACACGTTGCTTTTTCACCACCACTTCTTGGAGCATATTGTCGGGAACTAATCTGATGTTGCCGACCAAACCTTCGTGGCGGATCTTTATCGTCTTGTCTTTATATCCGATGAATGCGAAAGTGATAGTTTGAAGAGGAGTCTCGCTTTTCAGAGTGAAACGACCTTCACTATCCGTAGTCGTTCCGATTGTCGTGCCGGCCACGAATACACTTGCGTATGGGACGCTTTCTGCGCTTGTGGAGTCGGTCACGATTCCACTGTAGGTGTACATGCTTTGTGCTGTAAGATCAGATGCGTATCCAATCAGACATAATAGCAGTAAGATTATATAAGAATAAGTTTTTTTTATCATCACACTACTACAAATACTTTTGCAAAAATAGTCAATTTAGTGCAGATTGGTATGTGATAAACGTCGGAATAATTCTCCTTTTTAACTTATAATAACAAAACTCTAGTGTCTCAAGAATATAAAAATCGTCGCTAATCTTTGTATTGGTTGTGTTTGATAGTGTAGATTTGTTGTGGCTGCTCAATAGGCAGGATGACTGTTTTTTTGAATTTGATTATGTCTGTAGTGATCACATCACCTTTGTCAAAGTATTCTTTGTGTATGAAGCTTTGCATGGCTCACCAACCTTGCTCGAAATCGGTTGTCTATGTAAAAAATGGGACAGACTCAATGCCTGTCCCTATTGATGTTATGCTTTTTTCCAGTGTTCGTCGCGGCATTTGTAAATTTTCTCGATTATCTCGACCACTTTTGAACCTTCCGCAAGGGTTGTCGTTGGATTGGCTCCATGTGTGAGCGTGTCGACGACGTTGCGGATCACGTAGTGGTGGTTTTGAGCGGATCCCTTGTATGGACCGTAGTCGTTAGGCGGGTTAGACGGTGCTAGTTCCGGCATCACATAGCCATCGATGTCGCAATACACCACCTCGTTCATGTATTGACCAGCCACCTTGATTGTGCCTTTCTCTCCGATAATCGTGATGCTGCTCTCAAGATTCTTGTTCCAAACAGCTGAACTGTAGCACAATGTGCCCATTCCACCGTCGACAAAATCAAAAGATACAAAACCGCTGTCTTCGAAAGCTGTCAGTTTCTGGTGTGTGAAATCGGCGAAGTTCCCTTTGATGTTCTTGATGTCGCCGAACAGCCAGTACATGATGTCTATGAAGTGGGAGAATTGAGTGAAGAGTGTTCCTCCGTCAAGGTCGGCGGTGCCGTGCCAGTTGCCCGGTTTGTAATATCGTTCATCGCGATTCCAGTAGCAGCACAGCTGTACCATGAATATTTTGCCAAGACGCTTCTGCTCGATAGTCTCCTTCAGCCACACTGATGGTGGGGAATATCTGTTCTGCATGACACAGAACACACGTTTGCCGCTTTTCTTGGCGGCGTCTTTTATCATTTGGGTTTCGGCTGTAGACAAAGCGATTGGTTTTTCAATCACCACATTGTAGCCGGCGAGAAGAGATTTGGTGGCATAAACTGCGTGGAGTCCGTTTGGCACGCAAATGTTTATGACATCCGCGTCGATGCCAGAGGAAATCATCTCATCAAATGATGAATAGAATGGGGCATCGTCCACAGGAAGGTTTAGCTCTTCTTTGGGTAGAATGTCGCAAATGCCGACAAGAGAGGCCCCGGCTTCACGTCTGATCATTTCAGCGTGACGTTTGCCGATATGTCCTTGCCCGACAACTGCAAATTTCACATCTTTATTTGTTGTCATTATTGTCTGATTTTTGCAGTATGGATACTTGACCGCCTTTCAAAGTGTAAGTCTCTTTCGACTCGTGGCAGAAAGCGATGCCATAGCGGTTGAATTCCAGACGGTAGCCCTCTTTGCTGACCCATCCAATGTGGGCGGCAGGAACGCCTGCGACCAATTCGAAATCCATTACATCATGAGTGACAACACTACCAGCTCCGACGAATGCATATTTGCCGATTTTGTTGCCGCAGACAATAGTGGCATTGGCTCCGATGCTTGCTCCTTCCTCTACAATCGTCTCTTTGTATTCCTCTTTTCTGCTGATGAAAGCACGTGGGTTGATGACGTTGGTGAACACCACTGACGGCCCTATGAACACATTGTCTTTGCAAACCACACCGTCGTAGATAGAAACATTGTTTTGCACCTTCACACCATCCCCAAGCACGGCTGTGGCAGCGACGTAAACATTTTGACCGATATTGCAATTTTTTCCGATTGTGCAACCTGCCATCAAATGAGAAAAATGCCATATCTTGCTTCCTTCGCCGACGTTGCAACCGTCGTCAAGGACTGCTGTTTCATGGTAATAGAAGTTCTGGTTCATAATGTATAATTGTAGTAAAAAATCCTTTTCTAAACAAAAAAGAACCTCAAACAGAGTCTGAGGTTCTTATTCATTAGAGCGGAAGACGGGGCTCAAACCCGCGACCCACAGCTTGGAAGGCTATTGCTCTATCAACTGAGCTACTTCCGCATTTGCACTGCAAAGATATATGCTTTTACGGGTTCTGCCAAAGCATTTGGCGACTTTTTTTACTGTAAAAAACAACTTTTTGCATATTCTAATGAAATTCAGATAGTTGAAAATGTGGGTTATTGTCTGTTAAGTTCGGTAAGCTCTTTGCTAGACAGTTTTCTTATCTGCGAACTCTCAATTTTTATGGCTTTTGTGAAATTCATGATTCCTCCAAGAGGAAGGAAAGAAAGATATAGGCAGTCGCCTTTGTGCAGTACTCTGCCGATCTTTTGGTTGAATGGACTGTTGGGATTATAGTATCTCACAAGCTCATTGTCGACATAGTCTTCCGCATCGAGGACGATGTTAGTGAGGTTGGAGTTGACGGCGAATTTGAAGTCCGACATTTCAGCGTCTGAGATCCTAAGAGCCTGGCTTTCGTTGTTGTTTTTTCTCATAGATTGGCGAACCAGGAATCTTGAGATGGTAGGTCCATCCCACAGTCTGTCTGACTCAATACGAAGAATTTCAGAGATGGAAGTGTGGATGAACAAATATCCCGGGCAGAACAGAGCTTTCCTTTGTCCGATTATATTGCCACATCTCTTAATGTCTTTTATATATGTGGGTAGATACGTTTCGAAACAAATGTCGGATTCGTTGTTTTCTTTCCATACATCCAGTCTTTTTTCAAGAGATTGCTCAGATCCTCTGGATACACGAAGCACCATCCATTGCCTTGTCTTGTTGGCTTTGTCGTTGTCGTTGTTTTTTCTTGCATTCTCTATTTCTTGGGAAATGTCGACAACTTCATCGGCATCACCTTTGTTTATCACCATGAAAAGATTTGTTCCCAACACTGAGAAAAAGAACTTGTCGGTATTCACATTGCCACGCATTTTGCTGAGTTCACCTTCCAGTATGACACCTCCTGGGACAGCGAGAGTGGCAGGTTTGGTCTCCGCTGGGACCGTGTTCGCTCTGAACAGGTTTTGTGGGACGTTGTTTATTATCCAGCCAAGAGTGTTGACTTCGTTTTCATTTACGACGCGAATTACTCCGCTGTTGCTCTTGCGTGACGCATCTGCAGTAATCTGGCTATTGTTTAGTTCGTCGAGCATTTCCAACAACTCTTTTTCTGTGCATTTCACCCAGCATGAAAACTTTATATTGTTCATGATGGATTCGTAGTAGCCGTTGATATTGCTGGAGTTAGAAGGGAAAAGGTAACGACGTCTTACACAGTCGACGTCTGTGTCTTCTTCACAGTCGGCGTCTTCTTTTTGGTTGAAGTCGTTTACCTTGTCTATTATGAAGTTCCTAAAGGCGTCTAATTCTTTCCTTTTAGTCAAATTAACTCTGAACCAATTGAGTTCGGAATTATATTGTGCCTTTGAGATTTGTGCCATTTTGTCCTGAATTTTTTACGTGTGCGAAAATAGACATTTTTTTACATTTGTTTTGCCCCCAATAGGTTTTTTTGTTACCTTTGTATTGATTTTTGTCTTTAGGTTTGATAAAAAATCGTTTTTCCGCACAAAAAGATAGTAATTTCTTTTGATTTTGGTATGCTATGTGATTAGCTCATTATTTTTATAAAATTTTGAGCGTTAGGTTTATGCATCTAAAATAATCAATATGTCTGTCGCTTTAAAACTAACAAATCAATATAAAATCTGTGTTATCGGATTGGGCTATGTTGGTCTGCCTCTTGCTCGTCTCTTTTCGACAAAATTTGAGACGATTGGTTTCGATGTTGATAAGAAGAGGGTTGATGCATTAATGACATATGAGGATTCAACAAAAGAGATTGATCGAAACCTGCTGGAAGACGCAATTGAAAATCATGGATTTAGATGCACCACAGATGAAAAAGAGATTGAAGATTGCAATTTCTACATTGTCGCTGTACCCACTCCGATAGATGAGTATAATCGTCCTGATTTAAGACCGTTACAAGAGGCAAGCAGGGTGGTAGGACGTGTGATAGGTAAAAAAGACATAGTGGTGTATGAATCTACCGTCTATCCAGGGATGACGGAAGAGGAGTGTATTCCAATTGTGGAGGAAGTGAGCGGATTACGATATAATGTAGATTTCTTTGCAGGGTATTCACCGGAAAGAATTAATCCTGGAGATAAGAGCCATACCGTCGAAACAATAAAAAAGGTGACTTCTGGGTCGACAGTAAAGGTGGCTGATATAGTGGATGACATATACAATACAGTGTTAGTAAATGGCACACATAAAGCCCCAAGTATCAAAGTCGCAGAAGCGTCCAAGATAATAGAAAACACTCAGAGAGATGTTAACATTGCATTTTTCAATGAGTTGGCGAAGATATGCAATGCTATGGGAATTGATACCCATGATGTGATAGATGCGGCGTCTACAAAATGGAACTTTGTGAAGTTGAATCCTGGACTTGTCGGAGGACATTGCATCAGTGTCGACCCATATTATTTGATTCAGAAAGCTCAGGTATATGGAGTCATGCCTCGTGTGATGTATGATGCGAGAAAGTTGAACGATGGCATGGGAGATTATGTCGCTAATCAGGTTGTGAAATGTATGAATAAGAAAGGTGTGCTTGTGAAAGACGCGAGTATTCTAATCTTAGGATTCACATTCAAAGAGAATTGTCCGGATATACGCAACACCAAAGTTGCTGACATTTTCCATACTTTAACAGAGTATACATCCAACATTATAGTTTGTGACCCATATGCGGATGTTGACAAAGTAAAGTTGATATATGGAATTTCACTTAGAAAAGAGATTCCATCGGAAAAGTTTGATGCCATTGTGCTTGCAGTAGCGCACGATGAGTTTAGGGAAATCACCGTCTCCAACCTAAAAAAGACTCCAGATAGCGTGGTATATGATGTCAAGGGGATTTGGAAAAGAGAAGATGTTGATGGAAGACTGTGATAGACTAATCATTCTGAATATTTTTGAGTCTTTGTTTTATGGAATTAATATATGTTTAATTTAGAAAAATTCATAGCTGACAGTGTCATTTCACGTCCGGTTAGTATGTTTGTTCCTGATATTGAAGCAAATAAGGAAAAATTGTTTCAGGAAATAAAAGGGAAAACGGTTTGTGTGATAGGTGGTGCTGGATCAATTGGCTCTTCATTTATAAAGGCAGTATTGAGGTTTGAACCAAAATCTGTAGTTGTTGTAGATCTAAATGAAAATGGGTTGGCAGAATTGGTGCGTGATGTAAGGTCGACGGAAGGGCTCTATTGTCCGGATGAATTCCGTTGTTATACGTTGAATTTTGCGGATCCTATTTTTGAACGTATTTTCAGAGAAGAAAAAGGCTTTGATATTGTAGCGAATTTTTCTGCGCATAAACATGTTCGATCGGAGAAGGACAAGTATTCTGTGCAGGCACTTATAGAGAATAATGATATAAAGGCAAAGAAACTTATGGATCTTTTGACAGTCTATCCGCCGAAACATTTTTTCTGCGTGTCGACAGACAAAGCTGCAAATCCAGTCAATATCATGGGGGCTTCCAAACGAATAATGGAAGATCTTGTCATGGCATACAACCGATATTTCAAGGTGACCACAGCTCGTTTTGCCAATGTTGCATTCTCCAATGGATCTTTGCCCGACGGTTGGATTCATCGACTACAGAAGAAACAACCTCTGGCAGCTCCATCTGATGTGAAGCGCTATTTTGTCTCTCCAGAAGAGAGTGGGCAGATATGTATGCTTGCATGTATACTTGGAAATAGCGGTGAGGTGTTCTTCCCTAAATTGGGAGAGGAGCAGATGTTGACATTCTCCTCAATATGCGATGATTTTGTCAAGGCGGAGGGATTCAAAAAGATAGAGTGTCAGAATGATTCTGAAGCGAGAAAGTATGCGGCAGAAATGTCGTATGAATCAGATACCTATCCCGTCGTTTACTTCAAAAGCGATACTACAGGAGAGAAGGCATATGAGGAATTTTACGTTCCTGGAGAGAAGGTGGATATGGAGCGATTCTCAAGCTTGGGAGTCGTGTGTGAAAGCACACGCAGACCTATGGATGAGGTGGACAGTTTCTTCTTGGAACTAGAGGGAATCTTTTCTTCTCCTGAGTTTACCAAAGGTCAGGTTGTGGAGGCAATCAAGCGTTTCATCCCTAATTTCGAGCATGAAGAGAAGGGAAAAAATTTGGATCAGAAAATGTAATATGTATAGTTATGGCTGACTATTCAAAAACAATAAATTTTATAAAAGAATTGTACGGAAATCAGGAGTTTACTCCGCTTTCGGTTCCCGTATTTGCAGGAAATGAAAAGAAATATTTAGAAGAGTGTATCGACACTACATTTGTGTCGTCAGTTGGAAAATTTGTGGATCGTTTCGAAGATGAAATAGCCAAATACACAGGTGCGAAGAAAGCAGTTGTATGTGTGAGTGGAACGAATGCTCTCCACATGTCGTTGATGCTTTCCGGAGTAGAACGAGACGATGAAGTACTAACACAGGCTCTTACTTTTATTGCGACTTGCAACGCTCTCTCTTATATTGGTGCTCATCCTGTTTTTATTGATGTAGACCGCTCAACTATGGGGCTTTCTCCTGATGCGGTGAAACAGTGGTTGGTGAAGAATGCGGAGATCCGTAATGGACAATGCTTCAATAAGAAAACCGGACGCAGAGTGAAAGCCTGTGTTCCTATGCATACATTCGGACATCCGGTTAGAATCGAAGAGTTGGTTGATATTTGTGAAGCTTATCATATAGAACTCGTTGAAGACGCAGCTGAGTCAATAGGCTCACGTTACAAAGGAAAACATACAGGAACGTTTGGCAAAGTTGGGGCAATTTCCTTTAATGGGAACAAAACCATAACCACTGGTGGAGGAGGTATGATGCTTTTTAATGATGAGGAGTTAGGTGCGTATGCTAAACATATCACTACTCAGGCGAAGATTCCTCATCGTTGGGAGTTCCGTCATGACCATATTGGATATAACTACCGTATGCCAAATATCAATGCGGCTCTCGGATGTGCCCAATTGGAAAATTTGGACAAGTATGTTGCGAGCAAACGAGAGACTGCCTCTGCTTATGCGGATTTCTTTAAAAATATTGAAGATATAGAATTTTTTGTAGAGCCAGAAAATTCATTCTCTAACTATTGGCTGAATGTCGTGATCCTAAAAGACAAGGATGCACAGCTTGATTTTCTCCAGCAGACTAACGACAATGGAGTCATGACACGTCCTATATGGGAATTGATGAATCGTCTGCCAATGTTTGAGAAATGTGAGAATGATGGATTGAAGAATACGGTCTGGTTTGCTGATCGAGTGGTTAATATTCCAAGTTCTGTTCGATTGTAATGAAAAACTTATATCGGATAGAGTTTGTTAAAGTAGGTCAAGATTCTTTTATTGATTTCCTTAAGGCATATAGTATTTTTTGTGTGGTAGTCTCCCATTGTTTGCCTATTGTATATTGGGATAAAGTTCTATTCCATTTTTGGGGAGATATGCAGGTGCCGATGTTTCTTTTGATTCAAACTTTTCATGCATATAAAAAAGGGACACAGCCTAGAATTAAATATAAAAAAGTTTTTACAAGAATAGTTGCGCCGTTCTTGGCGGTTCAACTGATTTTAATCGGCATCTTTGGTTTTGTCTTTGACCAGAATTTTCATGAGTTGATGTGTTCAGCATTGTCTTTTCAGTTAAAAGGTCCTGGGTCATATTATGTTTTGATTTATTTGCAGTTTGTGTTCCTGTTGGCTTTGTTGTACCCTATTGTTGAAAAGATGTCCGAACAAAATTTCCTTTTTTTGATGTTGGCATTGTCTATAGGAGCGGAGGTCCTCTTTTCTGTTATACAACTTCCTGATTCTATATATAGATTATTGTTTGTCAGGTACTTGTTCCTTGTTTATTTGGGATTAATTTGGGTAAGAAGAGGTGTTGAAATCAATTTAGTCACAATTGGATTGTCGTTGTTCAGTATTGCCGCGACGTTGTTCTTTGTAAGGACAAATTTAGATCTAGAGCCTATTTTTTTTAATACGGGATGGAAATTCCACAGATGGATTTGTTATTTCAATGTGGCATGGCTGTTGCCGTTCGTCTTGTATAAAATATATTTGATGATTTCAAAAGTAAGTTGGCTTAATTCATGCGTCATGGAGATTGGAAAATGCTCATATGAGATATTTTTGGTCCAGATGCTTGTGTTTGGTGTTTTCTATCAAATACAGAATCAACTAATTGAGTCGGCGTATTACAATTTGCCACTTATGATGATTGCAACAACATCAATAAGTATATTAGGGGGAATTGTTTTTAAGCGAATAATTTTGGACAGAATAGCATAATGCAAAATTTGATTCTTGTAGGTGGAGGAGGTCATTGCAAATCTGTGATCGACGTGGCTGAATCCGCTGGGTACAACATTTTAGGCATCCTCGATATGCCGGAAGAGGTCGGAAAGACGGTACTAGGCTATAAGGTTGTTGGCACGGATGACGATATTCCACAATATGTTGGCAAAGCGGAATTTGTTATAACAGTTGGCTTCATCAAGAATCCAACAATACGAATTCGAATTTTCGATAGAATAAAAAGTGCAGGCGGACGTCTAGCTACGATAGTAGCGTCCACAGCTAGAGTGTCCAAATATGCAGAGGTGGGCGAGGGCACCGTCGTCATGCATCATGCGTTTGTCAACGCTGGAGCTAGGATAGGACGCAATTGTATTATCAATACGTTTAGCAATATCGAACATGACGTACATGTCGGTGATCAATGTCATATTTCAACCGGTACAATGGTGAATGGCGATTGCAAGATCGGAGAGCGTGTGTTTCTAGGAAGTCAGTCTGTGCTTGCCAATGGCATCTCGGTTGGTGATGATATCATTGTCGGTGCAGGGGCTTTAGTCCGTAAGAGTATAACGACAAAAGGTATTTACTCCGGTAATCCTGCCATTTTAAAAATCAAATCCAAATGAAGCATGTTTTGATAATTGCAGAAGCAGGTGTAAACCACAACGGATCGTTGGATATAGCAAAACAACTTATTGATAAAGCTGTTGAGGCGGGTGTGGACATCATCAAGTTCCAGACTTTCAAATCTGAGAAATTGGTGTCGAAGTCTGCGAAACAAGCGGAATATCAGCAACGTAATATCGGAAAGAAAGATGAAAGCCAGTTGGCGATGCTGAAAAAGTTGGAACTTTCACCGTCGGACCATGAAGAACTTATGGACTACTGCCGTGAGAAAGGAATCCGTTTCTTTTCCACCGCTTTTGATTTGGATTCCATAGAATATCTCCATTCTTTGAATTTGGGATTGTGGAAGATACCTTCAGGCGAAATCACTAATTATCCTTATCTTCGCAAGATAGCCCAATATCATGAGCCAATCATCCTGTCGACGGGAATGTGCGAGCTTTCCGATATCGAGGCGACGCTAAAGGTGCTGGTCGGATTTGGTGTGAGGAAGGAGCAGATCACCATATTGCATTGTAATACGGAATATCCAACTCCATATTCTGATGTGAATTTGAAAGCAATGCTTGAGATTCGAGACAGATTTGGAGTGCAGGTAGGCTATTCCGACCATACTCAAGGAATAGAAGTCCCAATAGCCGCTGTCGCATTAGGGGCAAGTGTGATAGAAAAACATTTCACATTAGACAAAAACATGGAAGGTCCAGACCATAAGGCTTCGCTAGAGCCTGATGAATTAAGTGCGATGGTCTGCGCTATTCGCAATGTAGAACAGACATTAGGTTCGGGACATAAGACAATTTCTGCATCTGAACGTAAGAATATAGATATTGCTCGTAAGAGTATCGTTGCTGCTTGTCCGATCAAAAAAGGAGAACTGTTTACTGAAGAAAACCTTACGGTAAAACGCCCAGGAAATGGAATTTCACCAATGCGGTGGAGTGAGGTGATCGGTCAGACCGCAATAAAGGATTTTGAAGAAGAGGAGATGATTGTGCTATGAGAAAAATATGTGTGGTGACTGGAAGCCGTGCTGAATACGGTCTGCTATCAGGCTTGATGCGAGCAATCAAGGAAGATTCCGAACTAGAGCTTCAAGTTATAGCTACGAATATGCATCTTTCTCCTGAGTTTGGCCTTACATACCGCAATATTGAGGAAGATGGATTTTTCATAAACAAAAAGGTGGAGATGCTTCTTTCTTCTGATACAGCCAGTGCTACAGCAAAATCTGTCGGCCTAGGATTCATAGGATTTGCGGATGCGTATGAAGATCTACATCCAGATATGGTTGTGGTTTTAGGTGATCGTTACGAGATATTGTCTGCAGTTTCGACAGCCCTCTTTTATAAGATTCCCGTCGCACATTTACATGGAGGAGAGATTACAGAGGGTGCATATGACGACTGTATTCGACATTCGATTACAAAGATGTCGCATTTGCATTTCACAAGTACAGAAGAATATAGACGTCGTGTTATTCAGTTGGGGGAAGAACCCAATCGAGTTTTTAATGTGGGAGCACCAGGTATTGAAAATATAAAGAAAGTTCCATTGATGTCAAAATCAGAGTTGGAAGCATCACTTGATGGGTTCAGTTTAGGTGAAAAATATCTGGTTGTCACGTATCATCCAGTGACTCTCGAAAATTCTACGGCATCAGAACAAATACAAAATCTTCTATGGGCATTAGACAAATATCTAGATTATAAAGTTATATTTACATTGCCGAATTCCGATACAGATGGACGTATAATCATTCAAATACTTAATGAGTATGTTGCCAAAAATCCTGGTAGAGCGATTGCGTATCCATCGTTGGGAATAAAACGATATTTATCAGCACTTAAATATGCAAAGGCAGTTGTTGGAAATTCTTCCAGTGGCATTATAGAAGTGCCTTCTTTTGGAATACCGACATTGAACATAGGTGATCGTCAAAAAGGACGTTTGGCTGCGGATAGTGTTGTGAATTGTGGTCCCCAAAAGGAAGAAATCTTAGAAGGTTTGAAAAAGGTTTTGTATACAGAGTATAAGAATATACACAATCCATACGAAGGAAAGAATACGACATACGATATACTTCGGGTATTAAAGAATTATCCTTTGGAAGGATTGATACAGAAGCGTTTTTATAATATAAATTGAAAAAATGAATCTGACAGATACACTTTTTGTGATAACCGCAAGAGGAGGAAGCAAAGGACTTCCAGGTAAGAATATAAAAAAATTATGTGGAAAGCCATTGATCGCATATAGTATAGATGTGGCTCGAGCATTTACATCTGATGATAATATATGTGTCAGCACAGATTCAGAAGAGATAAAAAGTGTAGTGGAAGAATATGGATTGAAAGTGCCTTTTATTCGTCCAGACTACCTTGCTACAGATACAGCTACGTCTAACGATGTGCTTGTTCATGCCATTAATTTTTTTGAGAAACAAGGAAGAAAGTATAAGAAGTTATGTCTTCTCCAACCTACGTCACCATTGCGAACGGTTGAGGATGTTGAGGGTGCGATGATGTTATATAGAGACGACATAGATATGGTAGTCTCTGTGACAAAATCACATGCTCCAGCTGTTCTTTGTCAAGACGATGAAGAGGGTTTTGTACAGCTTGTTTATAATAAAAATTCTGTAGGGCGTCAACAATTGGCAGAAATGTATGAATATAATGGAGCTGTTTACGTTATGAATGTGACATCACTATTGGAAAAAGGAATGAGCGGTTTTTCCAAACGAATTAAATATGTTATGTCGAAAGAACACTCCATTGACATTGATGACATATATGATTTTTATCAGGTAGAATCAATCCTTAAAAACAGGTGATATATGAAAAAATATATTGTTAGTTATAAAAATTCTATCAAAGAAGCATTAATATCGCTTAACGACATAGCATCTGATGTGCTGACTCTATTTGTCGTGAATGAAGCCGAGCAGATGGTAGGTTCGCTAACAGATGGAGATATACGTAGAGGATTGATATCGGGAGCCCGGTTGGAAGATCCGGTTAGCACCATCATGCATCGTGATTTTAGATTTATTCCAAAGACAGAATTTAATGTTGCACGAATAAAAGAATTTCGTGATTCAAGTATCTTTTTTATCCCTATTCTTGATGAGTCTAATCATATTGTGGATGTGATAAATCTTCGGAAATACAAGTCACATTTGCCGATAGATGCAGTTTTGATGGCAGGAGGAAAAGGAGAGCGTCTTCGACCGTTGACGGAAAAAACACCCAAGCCATTGTTGCCAGTTGGGGACAAGTGTATAATTGATCATAATGTAGACAACCTTATTTCCTATGGTATTGACAATATTAATGTGACAGTCAATTATTTGGGGGAGCAAATAACGGAGCATTATATGACCCCACGTAATGGTGTGCGGATTCGAACGTTTAAGGAACCGAAATTTTTGGGCACAATAGGAAGTATTAAATTTGTGGACTCTTTTTGCAATGATACTGTGTTGGTGATGAATTCTGATTTGTTTACCAATATTGATTACGAGGATTTTTTTCTTCATTTCCAGTCTAATGAGGCTGAGATGTCGGTTGCGGCGGTTCCGTATAATGTGAGCATACCATATGGAATATTGGATCTTGATGGTATAAATATCAAGGGATTGCAGGAAAAACCAAAGTATAATTACTATGCAAATGCTGGTATTTATTTGATAAAGAAAAATGTGTTAGATGAAATACCAGATAATGAGTTTTTTAATGCCACAGATTTGATAGATAAATTGATTTCAAAAAACAAGAAGGTGATACGTTATCCTTTGAATGGAACCTGGTTTGATATTGGAACACCGACCGAATATCAAAAAGCATTGGATTTTGTAAAGCATATTTGATATGAAATACAGTTGGGTGAAAAATGTCTGTGTTATAGACTCTATACATGCATTCTTACAGTATTTGTTATTGGTGTCTGAGTTTGACGCAAATCATACTTTTTATTTTTGGGGAGATGGTATTTCTGCGGAGATAAAAAGACAATTTGACGGGCGTTATGAGAATATGAAAAAAAAGGAGAAGTACAGTTGGATCAAAATTTTGTCTGATTTTCCATTCCTATTAAAAAACAATATCAAGTATTGGGGGCATGATCATCTTCCATGGTCGAAATATATAATTAGAAATCATGATTTTGAGTTATTGGAAGATGGCACTTTGAATTATTCTTCATATCCATGGCGTTTTAAATCTAGCTTAAAGCGTCGTTTTTTTGCTTTATGGGAAGGACCTTTGAGTTGTCTGGATATACCATATTCTGGATTTGAAAAAAATTGTGTTAGAATCAATTTGACAGGTCTAATGGATTCCGGTGAGGTCTATTCGTCCTCTAAGACTTTAGTAAATTCTTTTCAAACACTGTGGAATCAAAGTGAAGATTCCAAAAAACACTATATAAATAAGATATTTGGTTTGGATAATGAAATATTCAAGCAATTGAAAAGTAAAAAGAGAATATTGCTTACACAGCCATTTTCAGAGGATGGATTCTTGACGGAGGATGAGAAAATATCTGTTTATTCAAAAATCATAGAAGTTATAGGAAAAGATGTAGTGATAAAACGTCATCCTAGAGAAAAAACTTGTTATGAAAATTATTTCCCTGAGGTGAGTGTTTTTGATCGTGCAATTCCAATGCAATTGATTATGTTGAATGGAATCCGATTCGAAGAAGCATATACAATATTTTCATCTGCGGTGTTGGGATTCCCTTATAAAATTCGTGTAGGATTTATTGGGTCTCAAATCTCTCAAAAATTATTAAAAAGGTTTCCGGCTCAAACTTATATGAATTTCCATTGCTCAGATAAAAATGTGGAGATGATTGATATTAAACTGGAAAAATTGTGTGATTAATCATTGGTAGGGTTTATGTCTTCAAAAACAACTAGTCCACTTAAGGCTACTATCTGGAGCTTTGTTGAGAGATTGTCCACTGAAATAATGACTTTTGTTATAGGTGTACTTTTGGCTCGACTTTTATCTCCTTCTGATTATGGAATCATTGGATTGACTACGATTTTTATAGTTGTATCAAATGTTTTTATAGAATCTGGGTTCTCAAACGCATTGATACGTAAAATAGATCGTAGTGAAAAGGATCTTTCTACAGCATTTATTTTTAATGTTGTTGTAGGCATTCTACTTTATGGTTTGTTGTTTTTTTGTTCGGGACTAATTGCAGATTTTTTCTCAGAACCGATATTAGTTGATTTAATTCGTATTGTAGGATTGAACGTTTTGTTCAATTCTTTATGTATAGTCCAAAATGCTCTTTTGACAGCACAACTGAATATTCGTCTTCTGACAATAATTAATTTGTGTTCACAAATACCTTCTGGTATATTTGCCATTTATTTTGCATATAAAGGATATGGCGTCTATGCTCTTGCTGTTCAATCAGTATTGTGCTCTTTTCTAAGGACTGTATTGTTGTGGATGTTAGCAAAATGGAGACCTGTTGAACCATTTGACAAGCAATCTTTTTGTTATTTGTGGGGGTTCGGATCTAAATTATTATTGTCCTCTTTGATTGGAACTATAGTGGGAAACATCAATTCATTTTTAATTGGAAAATATATAGGAAAATCAGATCTTGGTTATTATTCCAAAGGAAATTCATTGTCAATGCATGTCAGTTCTATTACAATCGGAATTGTTCAAAAAGTAGGATTGCCTTTGTTGTCAAAATATCAAAATGATATTGAAGTGTTGAAAAATCATTTTCAGTCAATGATGAAATTGTTGGTTTTAATCATTGCTCCATTATCTGCTTATTTTGTTTATGAAGCAAAAGATATAATATTGTTCTTGTGGACTGATAAATGGTTGGATACTGTCCCTATGTTTCAGTTGATCGTATGTTGTGTTGTATTAGGTCCAATGGGCGCTATGAGTTTGAGTTTAATGTCAGTAATGAATAGAACAGATATTGTCTTAAAAATAGAGATCATTAAGAAAACTGTTTTTTTGATTGTGATATTTTATTCATTTCGATATGGTATTTTTGGACTTTTGATAGGTCAGATATTCAACAATGTTTTTGCTGCTTTGGTAAATATGTACCCGACAAGAAGATTGCTTAATTATAGTTTGATGTCCCAGTTGTTTGACGTTACTAAATATGTTGTTTATGCCTATGTGATTGGATTGCCTTTGTATTATTTTATTTCTACTGATTATTATTTGCTGAATATCGTACTTTTCTTTGTCCTATATTTTTCTGCTTATTGCCTTTTTTTGTGGCTGATAAAGGATGAATTATTTCTGAAATATTCAGAGGTATTTTTTAATGGGGTAAAAAACAAATTGATTTCTAGAGCAAAAGATTGATATGAATCCAATACTCTCTATTATAGTTCCGGTCTACAATGTTGAAAAGTACATTGTAAAATGTATATCAAGCATTGTCAATCAATGTGAGTTTGATAAAACGGAGTTGATTATAGTAAACGATGGTACAAAAGATAAATCAATTGAACTTGTCAAACCAATAATTGAAGGTCGTTCTAATGTGATTTTGATTAATCAAGAAAACGCAGGATTAAGTGAAGCAAGAAATAAAGGATTAAGAACTGCAAATGGAGAGTATATATGGTTTGTCGACAGTGATGATGCAATTGCATCGAATGCTATTTCTATTCTACTGCATAGGTTTGAAACCCATTCCGATTGTTACGGAATAAATTTGTTGTGGGAGAATGAAGACGATGGAAAAAAAACTGAAGTAGGAATGTGGAATGAGTCAGAGTCTCTTTCTTCGGGAATAGAATTTATGCAAAATAAGAATCATTTGACACCAGTTCAAAGATATGTTGTCAAAAGGGATATTTTGATTTTAAACAATCTTTTCTTCTATCCAAAAATTTTACACGAGGATTTGGAGTATGTGCCACGTTTGCTTTATTATGTGGCAAATGTTGATGTCGTTGGGTGTCCTTTGTATTATTACCTGAGAAGAACAAGTGGTAGTATTACTTCAAAAATTAGTGAAAAGAATTTGATAGGGTTGTGTCATGGTTTTCTTTCTGTGGCAGACTTCACAGAAAAATGTGTCGATAGTCAAATTCGCTATATATATTATGAAAAATTGTATGAAATGTTTCAGCATTTCATTCATAAATATGCCGAATTCTTGAATGAAAAGGCGGATTGGTCAATTTTAAATGAGCAATTACGTCATATTAAAATAGTACTAAAAACAATAAAAGGATCTTTATCGATTAAGAATCGAATCCATGTTAGGTTATTCATGTTCTCACCAATGCTTTATGTGAGATATCGGAAAAGTCGGATTGCGTAATGTTTTATTGAGGTTTAAGGTATGTGGATATATATAGTTATATATATGCTTTTATTTATTACTTCATTTTGTGATGTATTCCCAAAACTAAAAAGGTATAATATTTTTTTTATCTATTTTTGGGTGGTCATATTTACGCTTTTCAGAGGACTTAGATGGGGAACAGGAACAGATTGGTCTCAATACTATGCTTGTTTTGAAAAGTCAGATTGGAGTAATATATTCTCTTATTACCGTTATGGCTTGTATACGGAACTTATGGAATCTGGATATGTATTCCTAAATGTTTTGATAAAATCCTTGTTTAAACATTATACTAGTTTCTTGTTACTTACAAATTTAGCTGTTCTGTTGAACTACGCTCATTTTTGTAGAACATATGTACCAAAATACCCACTGATGACATTTGTATTGGTACTTTTTTTTACACCTATATTTCCTGTCAGACAAGATATAGCGATTATATTTTTATTGTGGGCTTGTTATTTCTCTATTAACAAAAAAATCATTTTGTCTTTATTTTTTGTTTTTATTGCATCAACAATACATGATATGTCTGTTATTTTTTTCCCTGTTTGTTTGTTATTTAATTTACAGATTTCTATTACTACGATATTTGTGTTAGGAATTGTATTTGTTTTATTTGTTAATGATGCATTTTTGTTTTCTATATTACAATTTTTGGGAGGATTATCTTTGGGTTCAGTATCGGAAATGTCAAGTATGTATTTTGAAAATGTAAATAATGAACCTGTGAAAGTATCATTGTTTAGAAAAGTTTATACAATTATTTTTCTTGTGATGTTTAAGTATTACTATGAAAAAAAGATTGATTTTCCCAAATTGTTAAAAGAAAAAAGAGAAAATGCCAGCTTGGAATTTAAATATTGGGTTCGATATATAAGAAGGTCTATGATGTATCGTCGTGTCCTTAATTTTTATACAAATGGGTATTTATGTTTATTTATGATACTTTTGATAGCGGCTGTAGGAGGGCCTTTATCTGGTTGTGCTCGTTTGATGAATTTCTTTTGGGTGTCATTCCCGTTTTGTTACATGATTGTATATTCAATGGAAAGAAATATCACGATACAAAGACGGTTATTGGTCATTTATGTTGTGTATTCTTTGTATTATTTTTTCAAATTTGATATTTTTGAAATAGATGCATTGTATCGACAAATATACTTCCCTTATTATTCAGTATTTGAGGAAGTGCCATATCAAAGGATTGTACCATGGTAAAAGAAAGAGTTTTTTTTATAAATAATAAGTTAAAGGGAAATACCCATGAGATAATAGACGCTTCTTTAATAATGGCTTTGGCTAATTTATTTGGAAGGGTTGAAATTTATTTGTCTCATTCAAGACGTGTCTTGCTGGAGGAAATGTGTTCTTCATTTATGAAGCAAAACGATCAAGGAAAATCATTTGAAAAATGCGTTTGGCGAGAAATTAATATAGATGTCAAATCGGATTTCTTTTTGGATTTATATGTTGCCTTAGTAGATGCATGGCTTTTAATTAAGGGCAGCAAAAGAGATATATTTATGTTTTCTTATGGAAATTCAAGGTTCTCGTTATATTTGGTTAATTTCTTATCAAAACTACTAAAAAGAAAAGTTATCATTTGTGCACACAATGAATTGGATGTCTTAGTTAAAGAGAAATATCCGTTAAATCCAAATTGGTATTATTTGATTAACAGATTTTATCGGAAGACTCAATGGTCAAAAAATCTGCGATTTTTAGTTTTGGGTGATTTTATAATAGATAATTTACGAAAAACTTTATCGGCAGATAGAGTTCGCCATTTTTTTTCTGTTGATCATCCTTATTTTCAGACACAAGACGATGAACAAGAAAATCCAAATATCGGCAATTTAGAAAGAATAAGGGTTGGTTTAGTTGGTACTGTAGCTCCTAATAAAGGATTAGATAATCTTAAGTCATTTGTCGCTTCGTTGGAAAACTCAAATGTGGAATTACGAGTGATCAGTAGAGTGTTGTCTCCTGAAGATATATTTTCCAATAATGCTCATGTAAAAATTATGAATCCAGATGGGCTTTTCTTGTCAAGGGAAAAATATGATGAGCTTATTTCTGATGTTGATTATTTGTTTTTCCCATATCCGAATGATAGGTTTTGTTTTTCTGTAAGTGGATCTATATTTGAGTCAATAGCGAAACGGAAACCTTTTATTGCTTTTAGAAATGATCATTTTTCATATTTGCTTAACAAATATGGCGAATTTGGTATTGTTATTAATGAAAAAAATCAGCTAAATTCTCTTATATGTTCGCTTTCCGACACAAAAAGATATATGAAGATGGTACATAATTGTTCGGATATCGCAAAAAAATTATCTCCTATTAAATGTGATTTAAGTCGTGTTCTCGATTTCTATGGGGACAATTGATATTATTAATTAGGAGTTGTTTATATTAAAGAAATGAAAATGAATATTCTTTGGATTACTGCAGATTATTTTATTGATTGTGATTTTAATTTGGTGCCATATATACGTTCGTTAGGAGTAAATGTTATTTGGAAAGTTGTTAAAACATCAACGCATATTGAGATTTCTTCTGATTTGGAATGTAGTGTTATTTCTTTGAAGTATAAAAGTCTGGATCCTAGAGTGATATTTGATTATAAAAAAATCTTTTGTGATGTGGACTTGGATAAAATAGATGTTGTTTATTCAGATTTTGTTGGTGTGCCTTTTTATTATCCGTATGTATTTCATAAATTAAAAAGAAAACGTAGAATTCCATTGGTTCATGCTGCACATAATATAATTCCGTATAAAGGATGGCCCAATCGTTTTTTGATGGAAAAATACCTTACGTATGTTTTTCATAAGAATCAGTATTTCCAAATTTTCAGTAAACATTTGATTCCATATTTTGAAAAACATTATCCAGGGAAAACAATTTTCAACTGTCCATTAGCGGTTAAAAGCTATGGAGAGGTAACGACCAATAGTTATAATGTAGATCCTTCAAAATTGAATCTATTGTTTTTTGGAAATGTAAAAGAGAACAAACATCTTGATTTGTTGATAGAGGTGATGAATACTTTGCCAGAGACGTTAAATGGACGTGTTCATCTTACTATTGCTGGAAAGTGTGATGATACAGAAATGTATGAAGCGATGATTGGCACGAATGAGAATATAGTTGCTTATTTTAGGAGAATAAATGATTGTGAAGTATCTGAATTGTTTGTGAAACATGATTTTTTGGTATTGCCGTATTCTGATGTTGCACAAAGTGGACCTCTTATGATTGCTTATTCATACGGAATGCCTGTTATCTGTTCGGATATTGATGGATTTAGAGAGCATGTCACGGATGGAAAAACTGGTTTTTTATTTGAAGTGAATAATGTGAAATCGTTGGCAAATGTGATAAGTAGAGCATATACTAATAAAAAAGAATCCTATGGAATGATCAAACAAAATTTGGAGGAATATGTTGATAAAACATATAGCATTCACAGTGTATCAACACGTTATCTCGAATTCTTTAATTCTATAATTGGTGGATGATGATAATTGCTTGGCTAAAACAATCAAAAATAATTCTTTTTTTCCGAATCCTATTAGAATGTATTTCTGAAACTCTATTTTGTACAAAATATATTGCAAATAGTAATAGAGATAAGAATGTAACAAAATTCCAAACTAATATGATGATTGCAGCCCATTCCCTTGAAAAAGGAATGTCTATAGGGCGCGTGAAAGTTGGCTTCGGTAAAAATAAGGCATTGGCACTTATTGAAGATTTGAAGTATTATATGACTATTGGAGGAGATATTTCTTTTGTAGGGAATGTTTGTTCTATCTTATTGAGTTATATAAAATTTAATGAAGAGTTAGGGGCAGATATGTCAGATGTGAAATTTTCTTTGGATGAGTTGTCCTCTATATATCCATTATCCGTTTCTCCAAATGGAGGTGTTTTGGTTCAATCTGATTTAGAAATAAAAAAGACATTAGATTCATCATTCGATATTTTTTCCCAAAGTAGGTTTTCTATTCGTGATTTTGGAAATGATCCGTTGAATTTGGAGTTGGTAATAAAATCATTGAAGTTATGTGAAAGAACACCTTCAGCATGTAATCGGCAGTCTTGGAGAATCCATGTGTATACTGATAAAAATGAGCGAGAAAAACTATTCTCGTTGCAAGGTGGATGTAAAGGGTTTATTGAAGAAATGCAATGTGCAATTTTGATATGCGGAGACATGTCTCTTTACAACATTAATGAAATTCATCAAGTTTATGTTGATGGAGGATTATATGCAATGAACCTTTTATATGCACTTCACTATCATGGATTGGCGACAATCCCATTGACTATGGGACACAAAGCAAGGAAGATAAAAGATATAAAAAGAAGCATGTCAATTGGCGACCAAGAAGTACCAATTTTGTTGATTGGCGTGGGAACTTGTAAGCATGGTACTTATAGGGTTGCTGTTTCTCATAGGTATGATTTTAATAAATATACAACATTTCAATGAAAATAGGTTTATTGACATATTATGGTGATTTGAATTGTGGAACAAATCTTCAGGCGTATGCGTGTCTTTTAGCATTACGAAATTCGTTCCCAAAGGATGATGTTGAGATTATACCTATTCATGGATTTGTCCCTCCTGGAGTTCATCCATATTTTAGCTATTTCACTATAAAATCATTGTTCAATGACTTTATTCGAATTAAAAAATATTCATATTTCATAAAGAATAATTTAGAGGTAAAAGAAGACATTGTTGAAAAAAATCTAACTCAAGCTCTCTCTTTTATAGAGAAGCGTTCTTATGATATGATATTTGTAGGTTCGGATACTATTTTGGAATTGGATAGAATATCGGATGATTCGTCGTTGTCTTTGTATTGGTTATCTCCTCAGATAAAGTCAAAAAAGATTCTTCTGGCAGCTTCGTCTAAAAATGTCAATTATGAAGGGTTGTCTGAGAATCAGAAATCGCAAATGATGTTATCATTGAATGATTTTATAGGTTTTGGGGTACGCGATGAAAATACATTTGATCTTGTTGCTTCTTTTATACCAAAAGAAAAATTAGAATTAATTCCAGATCCGACATTTTCTTTGGAGATAGATGATAGAATTACTGACGAATACCTAAAGAAAAAACAAATATTAATACCACAAAAATCATTATTGTTTCATACCACAAAATCAGATAACAAATGGGCCGCCACAGCAGCCAAGGAGTATAGGGGGCAAGGGTATAAAATCTATAGTTTAAGACCTGCTCCTTGGGCAGATGAAGTTTTAAATGATATGTCTCCATTAGAACAATTAGGAATTTATAGATATTTTGAATGTGTGATTACTCATAGATTTCACGATGCTGTGTTTTGTTTGAAAAATATGACACCTATGTTGTTGTATACACCTCATGGGTTCTCTTCTACAAACGGAGTGAAATCTAAGTTCACTCATTTGTTGGATATGTTTGGACTTTTACAAAGCAACTATATGGAGACTCCCCAAGATGAGATTTTTCTTAAAATGGGAAAATCCATTTCTTCTTTTAATGTAAGAAGAGATAAAATCGCTACACAGTTGAATGATTGTAGCAAATTGTTTTATAATTATATAAATCAATTTAAATGAAGAAAAAGCTGTTCATAATATTAGGACTGTTCATTTGTTTTATATATTATGCGATTGGTGTTGAAGGACTGCATGTTGGCAGTTCTTCTAAAAATACCAAAACCCGTTTTGTTGAAGAAATATATTTGCGTGATAAATCAGGAAAAATACCTAATGATACCTTTAGAATCTCACAGGTAAAAAGAAATGTAAAAGGTCAATGGTATATATCAGTTGTAAATAGTGTTGGAATTGTCGTTTCTGTTTTTTTGACAACTCATAACGATGAATTCCCTATTGTTTATTTATCACCTGGAAACAATAGTGGTATATATGGATATGCAAAGGTGAATTGGAATGCCATTAATGATTCTGCCATAGTAGACAATCCGGAGACGTTTCCTATCGGGCCAGACTGTTTTAATCCAAAGAATTCACCAGAGATAAACAAATTTATTAATTCAAGAGTATTGTATGTTTCTTCATCTGATGGGGAAATTGGTAATTTGGGAATGTCTCCAGATTCGCCTGTGCCAAGCATTACTTCGGTTTTCCAATTAAGAAGAGATAAAGAAATAAAGCTAAAGTCAGGGGATGTATTTTATGAAAATATAGATTGTCTTGATGCAAATGTTTCATTGGGAAGTTATGGTGAAGGTCCCAAGCCTATTTTGTCGGGGTGGAAAATAGTTAAGAAAAAGAAAGATGTATGGCAAGAAGGTAGATTGGAAAAAGGTCGGTGGATCAGTGAAAAAGGAACCCATATTTGGCGTATAGATCTTGAAAAAAATGATTGTTTTGAGGGACGATTATGTGGTAGTTCAAAATATTTTAATAATATAGGTTTGGTTGTGGATCGGAAAACATGGAAAACTTATGGTCGAAAAGTTGAGTTTATGTATAAGTCCGAATCTAATGACCCTATCTCATCAGAACAACATAATAATTATTTGGAACGCCAATTTGATTTCTATCAAACATCCAAATATAAAAATCTTAGTAGTGAAGACTTTCGTTATTTATATCTTTATAGTGAGAAGAATCCATCCTCATTTGAACTCATGTTTTCAACATATGGGACTGGTATTGTCATGAATAATTCAAGCATTGAAAATATACAAATAGAGGGATTTGGTTGTCATGGCGTTGGGGCTGGATCAAACGTGAAAATTTCTAATTGTGATATCCGCTATATTGGAGGTTCACAACATGTTTCAAATTCGCTTTGGATAAGATATGGAAACGGTGTAGAATTTTATTTGTCGAAAAATGAAAAGAATGGTTACGTCGCAAATAATAGAATTGCCAAGGTGTTTGATTGTGGAATGACTATTCAAGGCAATTCGACAAAACCTTTGGTTGCAAGTAATATTGTTATGGAAAACAATATTATTGATAGTTGTCGTCAGTCTTTTGAATTTTTTTTAAATGACGGTGACCCAAAGAATACAAAGGATTGTATAAATTGTTATTTTAGAACAAATTTATGTATGAATGCAGGAGAAAATGGTTTTGATTCTCCTGAAACGAGAGATTTGCATGTTTTGAGCTACCAAAGGAGTCACAAGTCAACAATGATAATTGAAAAAAATCTATTTTTTGGAGGTAACGGTTTTTATTCTGCTATGCAACCTGACATGTTGAGCTTTGGACATGATAATGTTTTTTATTTTGTTGACAATCCAATATTATGGAATCAAGGATTTAGAGGCCATAATAAGATTAAATATGATAAAGAAAAGAAGTATGAATATAATATCCGTAAGAATTGTCCTGTTTTAGAAAACGTTAAAATAGTACATTGTACTTTGGGTGAATATCAGGAGTATTTAAGAGAAAAAAAAGAATTATTAAAAAATAGAAATGGAAAAGCTGAATTTCATTGATATCGCAAAAGCAATTGGTATTATACTTGTTGTGATAGGACACTATTATCCTGATAATACGCCAGCTTTTTATGAGAATTTCAGAACATATCTTTATTCATTTCATATGCCACTTTTTCTTTTTTTGTCTGGGTGTATGTATGCATATACAAAAAAAGAAGAACCTGTTGTGGCATTTATGAAAAAAAAACTCAAACGTTTAGCTATACCTTATTTTGTCATTTCTATATTAATAATAAGTTTGAAGTTGTTGGCACAACAAGGTGTATATATAGAAAACGGAGTCGATTATTTCTCGTTTGTTAGGATGTTGTATATGCCTGAGGCAGGTTATTTCTTGTGGTATTTATGGGTTTTGCTATGGATGTATTTATTATGTTCTTTTTCCAATTGTAAAATATACTTGTATGTATTGTTTTTGTTAAGTCTGTTAGTGAAATTTATACCGGAAGAATTTCCTAGAATCTTATGTTTGCATGAATTAAAGAATGAGGCTGCATTTTTTTTATTGGGGGCGTTATTCTTCCGTGAAAAACTATATCTTCGATTCAAAGAAACAAATTTGCAGATATTCTTTGTGGTAGTTTTTATTGCATGTTCTTTTTCTTATTTTGCGGGATTCTTGGATTCTGGTTTTATAATGTCTTTTATCGGCACATTAGGAATATATTCATTGGCGAATCTTATGAATCAAGGAAATCATAATGTGTTGTTGTTTATAGGAAAATCATCGTTTATTATATATTTGTTTCATACTATATTCATGGGCTTTGTCAAATCCGTTATTCACAAAATTTCGGATACGATGTTTGTTGATAACATGTTGGCTTTTTTGATATCAGCTATGATAGTTGTCATTTCGGGTTTGGTCTTTCCTTTGCTGCTGCAAGAATATTTTTTGAAAAGACATAAATTGATAGGATCTATATTTGGATTAAGAAAGTAAATTTGAATTTATGCGTATCCTCCTTTCTAATAAGTTTTATTATCGTCGTGGTGGAGACTGCATCTATATGATGGAGTTGGAGCGTTTGCTGAAAACTAAAGGACACGATGTTGCAATTTTTTCAATGCAGTATCCTCAAAATGAGTCATCTGTATGGAGTAAGTATTGGCCATCTAATATGTCGGCGATCAAGGCATTTACACGTCCGTTTGGCGACGGTGAGGTGAAAAGCAAGTTTACCGCTTTGTTGGACGATTTTAACCCCGATGTGGTGCATCTAAACAATATACACACTCAATTGTCTCCAATCATAGCTGAGATCGCACACGAACGAGGCATACGAGTGGTATGGACATTGCATGATTCTAAGTTGGTTTGTCCATGTTATACTTGTATGCGTGGAGGAGAGTGGTGTGAAGAGTGCTTCTCATCTAAGACTTCTGTCATAAAACATCGATGTATGCCTGGTAGTGTCCCCGGTGCTGTGATCGGATATCTTGAGGAAAAAAAATGGAACAAAGAGAGACTCCAGAATTCGTGTGATTTGTTTTTGCCTCCAAGCCAGTTTATGGCCGACACTTGTATTAGAGGTGGTTATGACAAGGATAAATTTCAAGTCTTGTGTAATTTCATAGATTTGAAAAAAGTGGAGAATCCATCTTTTGACAAGGACGATTACTATGTTTACTTGGGAAGACTCACGAAGGTTAAGGGTATAGAGACACTATGTAAAGTCGCGGCAGAATTGCAATATAGATTGGTGGTGATAGGAGGTGGTGATTTAGAAAAAGATCTCAGGGAAAAATACAAGGATGCTAATATTGAATTCCTAGGTCAAAAGAATTGGTCTGAATTCCGTTCTGTCTTGGAAAGAGCACGATTTATGGTTATTCCATCAGAGTGGAGTGAAAATAATCCACTCACTGTTATTGAATCTCAAGCTTTAGGCACTCCAGTTTTAGGAGCAAATATTGGCGGCATACCGGAACTTATAGAAGAAAATGTAAATGGCATGACTTTTGTAAGTGGGGATGCTTCAGATCTTAAGAAAAAACTGATAGATATGTGGAATTATTCTTTTGATTATCAACGGATATCAGAAACTGCACAATGTAGATTTTCTTTTGATTGTTATTATGAGCAATTGATGAGAATTTATTCTGGTAAATGATATTGTTATTATTTCATTCTGTTTATAAATTGAGTCCACTCTTTGTGGACTCAATTTATTTATATACTTTTGCGGTTGATTCAGTGGTTTGACAGTCAATCTAAGGTTTTTTCCTTACTTGCGATTACGCGTTAGATGATTTGATTGGATTTCCGTACAATTATGATCGATATGGCAGAAAAGAAATTAAACGGAACAGTCATTGTGACATATAGATGCAATGCTCGTTGCTCTATGTGTAACCGATATAAAGCTCCTTCAAAAGCAGAGGAGGAAATTTCCATTGAAACGATAAAGAAACTTCCAAAAATGTACTTCACAAACATTACGGGAGGTGAGCCTTTTATCCGTACGGATTTGAAGGATATCGTCAGGGAGTTGTATAAAATTAGTGATAGAATTGTGATTTCTACCAATGGATTTTTCACTGATCGTATCATTGATTTGTGCAAAGAGTTTCCTCAGGTTGGTATCCGTATATCTATTGAGGGATTGGAACAGACCAATAATGAGATTAGGGGATTGAACGATGGTTATCAGCGTGGCTACACAACGTTGAAGAAACTCCGTGAAATGGGCATGAAGGATGTCGGTTTTGGTATGACTGTCCAGGATAGAAATGCTCGTGATCTCGTCCCATTGTATAAAATCTCCGATGAAATGGGCATGGAGTTCGCCACTGCGTCGCTTCACAACTCATTTTATTTCGTGGAAGCTAAGAATATCATCAAGGATCGTCCGATGGTGGCAAAAAACTTTGAAGATTTGGTTAATGAGCTGCTTCACAGTAACAGCCCAAAGAAATGGTTCCGCGCCTATTTCAATCATGGACTGATCAACTATATATATGGACAGAAGAGACTTCTGCCTTGTGATATGTCTTTCGACACCTTCTTTATTGATCCATATGGCGACGTGATGCCTTGTAATGGAACTAAGGATAAGGAGGTCATGGGTAATCTTAACAATCAGACTTGGGATGAGTTGTGGAATTCGCCAGAGGCGGAGGCCGTACGTAAAAAAGTACGTTGCTGCAACCGTAATTGTTGGATGATTGGATCTGTCTCTCCTGCTATGCGTAAGTATATCAAAACTCCTGCATGGTGGGTGTTCAAACATAAATTGAAGAGCCTTCTCGGTGGCAAATACAGCATGTATGAGAACCAAATATGTTGTGATTATCGTGATGGCAAGGTGACAAGTGAAGATTTGGATAAACTATCCACTTGCGATATGAATGCTGAGATTAACAATGGTTTGTCTGATGTCTCGAAGGAGGCTCTGAAAGGCAAACGTGGTGAGGATATAGTAAATGCCGATGTCGCTGGCCAGGGTTATGAGACGACAACGGCGGAGACCGACAGAAATATTGAAATAAAGTAATTTTTTCATTTCTTTCTTCTTAGATGAAGGTTCTTGTTACAGGTACTCGGGGGGTCCCAAATGTGATGGGAGGAGTAGAAACCCATTGTGAGGAGTTGTTCCCACGTTTGGTAGATAAGGGTGTTGATGTCACTCTTATCCGTCGCAGCAGATATGTCAACGACGGATTGAAGGAGTGGAATGGCATTAATCTGTTGGATATAGACTGCCCTAAAAACAAGCGCTATGAAGCCATAATCCATACATTTAAGGCTATCTGGAAGGCTAAAAGGTTTGGTGTAGACATCGTCCATATTCATGCTATCGGTCCTGCTCTTTTAGCCCCTTTCGCAAAACTGTTGGGGCTTCGCGTCGTCTTTACTCATCATGGACCCGACTACGACCGTGATAAGTGGGGAAGGTCGGCAAAACTGATGCTGAAATTGGGTGAACGTTTCGGTTGTATGTTTGCTGATGATGTGATTGTCATCTCTAATGTGATAAAGCATCTGATTGATGACAAGTACAATCGCGTCGACAATGTGCATCTTATTTATAATGGTGTGCCTAAACCAAATTTCTGTGAGTTGCCTGATTATTTTAGAGATCTGAAAATTGAAAATGGCAAATATGTTTTAGGAATGTGTCGCTTCGTTCCTGAAAAAAATCTTCATCATTTGATCGAGGCTTTTCAATTGTTGAAACGAAACGGATCTTGTCCATCTGATGTCAAATTGGTTTTGGCAGGAGATACCGACTTTGAAGATGACTATTCATTAGGATTAAAACAACAGGCCAGGGATGCTGGCGTTGTGCTGACTGGATTTGTAAAGGGTGAAAAACTACATTCATTGTTGACAAATGCATTGTGTTATTGTCTGCCTTCGAGTCATGAAGGTTTGCCAATATCTCTTTTGGAGGCCATGAGTTATGGCTTGCCGGTGGTTGTCAGCGATATCCCAGCTAACTTGGAAGTAGGGTTGGATAGGTCGTGTTATTTCCCTTGTGGTAATGTTGAAATGCTGTCTTCCCGTCTGGAAGCTTTAATAGCTATCGGACAACAACGAGTCAGCTATGATATGACTAAATATAATTGGGATCATATTTCTGAACAGGTGTTTGAAGTGTATAAAAACTGTGTGAATTCATGATTTGAATATTCTCATCTTGTTTATACGTTCGTCTCCTGTCGTTATTTATTAATTCTTTTGTCATGAACTACATAATTTTTGGTGGAACTGGTTTTATTGGTACTCATTTGGCTAAATTGTTGAAGAAGCATAATCCGGATGCCGCAATATATAATCTTGATATTGTTAAACAGGGAGATCCTTTGCCGACGGTGAAGAATTATAAATCTGCGTTGTGCGACGGTGAATCTCATCCTGCATCTTATATTTATTGCGACGTGAGAAAACCAATTCAGGTGCCATTTACTCCGTCGTCGGAAGATATCATTTTTAATTTTGCTGCTGTTCACCGCACTCCTGGACATCCAGACAATGAATATTTCGAGACGAATATGCTTGGGGCTCAGAATGTCTGCGATTTTGCCGAAAAATATGGCATAAAAAAGATTGTGTTCACAAGCTCAATTGCTCCTTACGGGGCTTCTGAGGAACTTAAAAGCGAATCGACTCTGCCTACTCCCAACACTCCTTACGGAATCTCTAAACTTGTCGCAGAGAATATCCATAAGACTTGGCAGGCTCGTGATATTCAAAACCGTCAGCTGACAATAGTGCGCCCGGGTGTCGTATTCGGCAAGGGTGAGAATGGAAATTTCTCCCGTCTTTACTGGAGCATAAGAAAACATACTTTCGCTTATCCGGGCAGAAAGGATACAATAAAGGCATGTATCTATGTTAAGGAACTGGTGAATTTCATCTTGTGGAATGTGGAGAAGAATGACGCTCATACTGAAACATACAATTGCACTTTCGAACCTGCTTACACGATTGAGCAGATTGTCGCTGAAATGAAGAAGGCGACGGGATTGACACAGTTTGTGCCTTATATTCCTAACTGGTTGATTATGCCTGCTGCTGCTGTGGCAAAACTTCTTGGCAGTCCGATGGGAATTTGTCCTGCCCGTGTCAAGAAACTGCAGATCTCCACGAATATCTGTGGCAAGAAACTTGCTGAGTGCGGCTACAAATTCAAATATACATTTGCTGAGGCTCTTTCTGATTGGTTTGAGGACAATAAGAGGGAATGCCTTGAATAGTAAGTAAATAAATGAAATATAAGAAAAGACGAGACTCAACAGTCTCGTCTTTTTTGTTTATTGTGGGCCAGTGATACAATCTTTGAATTTGATTATTTCGGTAGAGTCAAAATTTTTGTCACATACGATCATATGTGCATCATAATCAGCTACACTACCATCAGGATTATAATATTTTATGTCATGACTGCCATTGCCGTCTTCCCAAAAATATTCGTATGACTCCATAACCTTTATTCCATTTCTGTACGCAACAGCAAATTCATCTTCACAATCACAATCATTTACTACTTGTATCTCGCTAATGTTCACCACATACACAGCGTCGGGAGAATAGCTCCAATTGTTGAGTGAACATATAATACTGTCCTTTTCTTTATAGTATTCATAGCCTTCTGGAGGAGTACTGATTTTGAATTCCAACCTTTTTTTATGTATCAAGGATTCTGCAACGACTATAACGTTTCCCAGAACAACAGAATCGGGTTCTGCAATATCCACTACATTTGCTTCTGTCGGTACTGTATCCATATGTGCTATGCTATCTGCATCTGCTATGGTAGCGTCATCTGCAACACCGTTAGTTTCTGCAACCTTCTGCGAACAGGATGTCAGAGCAAATATAGATAGCAAGAATCTAATGAGATAGCTCTGTCTTATGTTGGACATTATGATCATGGATTTAGGTTTTAGATTTGTTTTACCTATACAAATGGTTTTCTATTGTTTTAATGAACTGCTTGTCTGATTCAGACGCGTTCTTAAAATAGAGCCATTCATGTTCTTCTTTCATCTCTTCGTCTTGTATGTCAGATGTTGAAAAAGTATCCGTATTCTTCTTCCAACAAACATGGATCCATCCTTCTCCACAATCGCAATCTTCATACATAATAACCTCATTGTTGCCATTAAATTCAACGGTGAAGTAAGTTCTTTTATAAGACCAATGACCTATTGCTTGAATGATATAATAGAAGCCGGAAAATTTTATTTTGTCTCCGTTGTCGGTTAGGATTACTCTATCTTGAATATTTTTGTCAAATGACATTTTGTCATTTTCCATTTGAAAAAGGTTTGGCATAAGTGTCTCTTTTTGGGGGATTATTAATACAAAAACAGAGAGGACTCTAATGCATCCTCTCTGTTTGCTTATAATTGTCTGGATTATTTCTCGTAACCGTTAGGGTTTTGTTTCTGGAATCTCCAGCTGTCTCTACACATGTCCTCGATTCCGTACTGAGCCTCCCAACCTAGTTCTGCTTTTGCCTTTGCAGGGTTGCAGTAGCAAGTGGCGATGTCTCCTGGGCGACGTGGCTTGATTGAGTAAGGCACTTTCAATCCGTTGGCTTTCTCGAATGCCTTCACTACGTCCAACACTGAATATCCGTGACCTGTACCAAGGTTGTAGATGGCAAGACCACATTTCTTCTGGATTGCTTTTAGCGCTGCAACGTGTCCACAAGCAAGGTCGACTACGTGGATATAGTCGCGAACACCTGTTCCGTCTGGTGTGTCGTAATCATTTCCGAATACGCCAAGCTCTTTGCGGATACCTATGGCTGTCTGTGTGATGTATGGCATCAGATTGTTTGGAATACCGTTTGGATTCTCTCCGATAAGTCCGCTCTTGTGAGCTCCGATCGGATTGAAGTATCTTAGCAACACCACGTTCCATTCGTTGTCTGCCTTCTGCACATCCATCAACACTTCCTCCAACATTGATTTTGTCTGTCCGTAAGGGTTTGTGCAGTGCCCCTTAGGACATTCCTCTGTGATAGGAATGATTGCTGGATCACCGTAAACAGTCGCTGAACTAGAGAAAATGATGTTCTTCACATTGTGGCGACGCATGGTGTCGATCAATACGAATGTCGAATTCATATTGTTCTCATAATACTCTAATGGCTTGGCTACGCTTTCTCCTACAGCTTTCAAGCCAGCGAAGTGAATGACTGCGTCGATATTATTGTTGCTGAACACCTTGTCCATAGCCTCTCTGTCACGGACGTCTGCTTCAACAAAAGGAACCTCTTTACCAATTATTTTCGCAACTCGTTTCAAAGATTCAGGCTGTGAATTTACGAAATTGTCAACTACAACAACTGAGTGGCCTGCTTTGTCCAACTCAACAATAGTATGGCTGCCGATGAATCCGGCACCTCCGGTTAAAAGAATATTCATTATTTTCTATAAATTAACTGAATTGTTGCAAAATTATAAAAAAATGCTGTATGGAAATTAATTTTAGGTTTTCATTTTGATGCATATCTCATTTTTATTAGCCTTTTTTAAGATTTAAACAATGTCAAAAATCCCTTTTGTGGTGGATTATTTGAATTTGATGTTGTATAAGTAATCATTCAATTTGTATGACTACAATAATTTGCTTACATTTGTATAAAATATGTAACTTATGTTGAATTTGATAAATCGATATCCTGCACTTTCAGTGTGCTCCGCTGATTTGCAGGCGATGTTGGATACACTTATTGAGTGCTATTCTAAAGGTCATAAGTTGTTGATTTGTGGTAATGGCGGTAGTGCCGCTGATGCAGAACATATTGTAGGCGAATTGATGAAGGGGTTCAGAAACCCTCGTAAGATAAGCAAAAAAGAGAGCGACGCGATTATGGCTCTTGATCCTGTAATGGGAAAGAATCTTGTCGACAAACTTCAGGAAGCCTTGCCTGCAATCGCATTGGATGGACATGTGGCTTTGACGACCGCATATCTCAACGATTGTGAACCGCTAATGTGTTTCGCTCAACAAGTTCAGGGGTATGGCTGCGAAGGAGACGTGCTTCTTGCCATCTCTACTTCGGGAAACAGTCAGAATGTGTTGTATGCCGCTACTGTGGCTAAGGCAAAAGGTTTGAAGGTGATTGGTCTTACGGGTGCCAATGAAAGCAAACTTTCTGCGATCGCTGATGTTTGTGTGCGTGTGCCGCAAACGGAGACTTATATGATCCAGGAATTGCATCTTCCGGTTTATCACTGGTTCTGCCTGAAACTAGAAGAGACATTCTGGAAATAAGAATTAATGTGATTGAAAAGTGTAGAGACGTTGCGGTTGCAGCGTCTCTTTTAATTTAATTTGAATGTTACAGGTATTAGATGTTTTGTTCGAACAATGTTGCCGTTTTTAATTCCGGGTTGCAATCCTTTAAATAGTTTCACTACGCGAACTGCTTCTTGTTCCAATAATTCAAAATCTTTGCTTTTATTATCGACTTTTTGGTTGCTTCCAACCTTTAACTGAACAGAATTCGCCACTCTGACGTTTGATACACTTCCGTCTTTTTCTATAATGTATTCAACAAAGACTCTTCCTTGTATGCCAGTCTCCATACATGCTGTCGGATATTTTATGTTTTTTCGTAAAAATGAAGTATAGTATGACTGATTTTCCAATGACGGGTTGATTTCCAGTCTTGATCCTTCGTATACTGTTGTGTCGTTATTGTCCCATTCCTCATCAATTTCATTGTTTACTTCAGTAGTTGCATTGTGTGCAGATCCTTTATTGGATTCAGTTGCTACATCGCCGATTAATGATGGTGAAGTATTCTTTTTTTCAAGCGGTTTGCAGACGATGACACATACGTTTTCTGAATTAAAATCGTCTTTAGTTATGGTTTTTGTCTCATATTTTTGGAAGCGAATGGTGGTCTCCTCATTCTTATCAATAGGAACAATGATAGGGTTTTCACCATTAGAGTAATATAGCACATCATTAATCTTGAATTTCACGGATTTCAAAGTGTTGCCATTGATGTCTTGAAAGACGAATCTGTTGACACAAATTGTTGTGTCAAGAAATTCTCCCGGTTTTAAAGAACGCATTTTTACCCCAGCGATGGAAAATGGCCTGTTGGGGAATATGTTGGATGTACAAGTCTCATTTACTACACTTGTTGATATGGTGTCTGGTGCAGAACAAATGCATACTGAGTGGTATGGATAATTTATAAGACGACAGCGTAATCTGGCTCCATTTTCCAATTTTATATCGCAATTCCACCAAGTGAAATGTCTGACAGAACCTACATATTCGTCTCCTTGTCTGGTTGAGTATCCTTCTTCCACCCATAATCCGGACTCTTCGTTGAAATACCAGAGTGGGATAGTGTCGTGGCTGGTGAATCCTTTGGGGGCTGGATACTTCAAGTATGCTTCACAACCGTCTTTCAACTGCAGTGGATTTCCATCCTCGTCGCTCATCTCCACATTCACCATTCCATAAGAGATTAGCGGAACTGTATCTCCGTCATTTGCTATAGCCATAAGGTCGGCACCAGGCATAAGTGGCTCCATGGCTGGAGATTCTGTCGGAGATAGGTAGACGACGGAAATGTCGACTGTCCCGTTATAGTCGGAACCGTCGTTTTTTGCTAGACTCGATTCCGGAATTGTCACCGTCGCACCGTTGACCTCAATTATGACTCCTTCATTTGCATTGAATTTTTTTAATGTCACAAATTTCGACGGCTCTTTCTTTATCAATTGGATAGGGTAGTTCATTGTGTCGCTGACCATTTTTGAGTAGATACGGTCGAAATATCCGTCCTTCTGAATTCGTAGCACGTGACGATTGCCTATGAGAGTGTCGACGTCGATGTTGAAATATCCAAGCGAATCGGTTGTGGCTTGATTGTTTCCTGAGATTATAGTGACATTGGTAAGGTTGTTCCCATTTGCGTCACATATCTTACCTTTTATTGTGGTTCTCTCTTTTGGTGAATCTTTAATTGTGTCTTTAGATGTGTCTACGCAAGCATTTGCTATTAGAGCAAGTAATGATATACAGATAGTTTTGAAAATGCATTTTCTCATAAGCATGGTATTTTGTTAATAAATGTCTGTACACAAATATACAGTTTTGTCAGGATTTATTATTTAGAAACTGGTTAAATTCGTTTAATATTTTTTTTAGATAAACTCGTTTGTCAACTAAAATGAGGATTGTTAAGTATCCTTGTTTGATAGATCTGGAAACTTACACTACAATATCTGAGAGCTCGTTATTGTTTATTATGTGCTCGCCTTCGGATCGCACTAGAGAGAAAAGGGTTAGGGAAAATCTTCAAATCTATAAGTAAATTTAATGATTGTGTGGGCAAAATGTTCCAAATCTAATCAATCGTTTTATAGAGGGAAAAAAGGTCGAGCGTTTTGCCCGACCTTTCTTGTATTATTTTGATGTGATAATTATTTCACGATCAATTTTTGGATGCTGTTGCCTGCCTTCACTACATAGATGCCAGTATTTCTGACGCTGATCTTGTTGTCAAGCTCAGGAACCGCAACGAATTGAGCTACAATTCTACCTGTCATGTCAGTGACTGTGACATCACATCTTTCAGCTACGTAGATGTTAGCTACACCGTTCTTTGCAGGGTTTGGAGCAATAACAAATGAAGTCTCGTCTGCGATGTTCTCTACATTTGAATGACCGCCTACACAAGTTACGTCGTCGATATACAAAGTGCCTTTATTGCCAACACCGTCCTTGATCTGCCAGCTCAACTTGTCGATGCTAGTAGGGTCGAAATCCATATCCTTACCCCAGTCGGAAGCTTGCTTCAAACTGCTCCAGCTTATAGATGCTTCAGTCCAGTCTGATGCTGCAGATACGTTTTTAGTGTGGTAGTCATCATCAGTGACAGCTGTCATACATACGCGGAATTCGTGAGCAGGACCTTTATATCTGTAAGTGATCTTCTCGCAGCTTGAAAGGTCTCCGCCTTCTTCACTCTTCTTTAAGTACATGTCGACGCTGCAATATGGATCACCCATCCAGCCATCTCCAGGCCACTGATTTCCCATTGTGTAGTCGACTTTTACAACACCGTCTTTTACAAGATCGTCAGAAGCGGTGATCTGAGTGTGAGGATTTGCGTTCTTGTCAGAGTCGTCTTTGCTCTTCCAACGTCCGCCCCACTTAGTGATTACGTCGTTGTCTTCCATATCGTCGATCAAGCCTGGATCAACATATCCTTCTGGCAATACAGTTACCTTTACTGACTCTGAAACCTCATCCTCGCCATCGTTTACTGTCAAACGGAAGACGTATTCACCTTCTGTCAGACCGCTGACTTTTGTTGTTGCTGAATTAGCGTTTGCGATTGTGGCATCGTTAGGTCCGGAAACCTGCTTCCAAGCAAACTTGTAGTTTTCGCTTCCGCCGGCTGCATCTCCAGTAAGTGTAGTCTCATCTGTTGGCAAGAAGAATTTCTTTGCGCTGCAGATGCTCATAGACAATTCTTTAACTACAGGAGTGGTTACAACTGGCTTGTAGTTGATCCAACCTTTACATTGGTTAAGCATATATTTTCCGTCTTCTGTCATATCGGATTCACTCCAGCCCGTAGTTTTGAAACAGTCATCCTTAAGTACTGACCATTTTGCGTCATTTCCTCCCTTATTACTCATTGACCAGAATGCTGACATTACGCCGGCTTGCTTATATTTGTCAAGCAGACCTCCTGTGTTTCCTGGATCCATACCCCATTCTGTAACGACTACAGGAACTCCGTTGTTCCAAGAAGATTTTCCGTTCCAGTCTCCCTGGTGTCCCCACTCAATATATCCGTGCCAAGTGTAGGCAATATTTGAATATCCTTGTCCTGCATCAGTTACTTGATCTGGGTGACGTGAGTATTCGCTTGAACCGACAATGATCACGTTGTCTGTGTCAATATCTCTGATTGTAGGAATGATCTTTTTAGCATATTGAACAACAGTTCCGTCGTCACACTTAGGCTCGTTGAAGATTTCATACATCACGTTTGGATAATCACCCCATTTTGTTGCGAAATATGTGAAGAAGTCTTTAGCAAGGTCAACCCAGTGCTCTGCATAGTGCTCGTGGAAGTCGATGATGACGTAGATGTCGTTCTCGATTGCGGCGCGTACCATATCGTCCACCAATGCTTTTGTATATTCAGGACTGTGTAGGTAGTTGTCTGTGTTCCAAGTTGCGCTGTGATCTGTCCAAGTGTTGTCTCCAGGGGCAATTGAAACAGGTAGACGGATCAACTGGATATTCCAGTTTTCTACCAAATAATCGACTGTCTCTGCCTTCCACCACTGTGGAGCCGAACAACTCCAGAACCAGCTTGGTCCCATCAAACAAACCTTATCACCTTTCTCATTGCGGACAGCACCGTCTTTTGTGTTAAGTTTGCCATTCTTTGTTACAACAAAATCCTGTCTTTTAGTTGGCTTTGCAATTTTGACCTTCAACTCCTTGACAGTCTCACCCATTGTGATTGTGATCACATCTGAACCTTCGTTGTTTGAAGCTTTGTAACGACCATTTGTGGCATTTGACGACCATTTTGTGTTGGCTGCAATCAATTCTCCAGCATTGTTGTAGCCTTTTGCGATGATGTCGATAGTTTCGCTTGGCATTAGGTTCAATTTGCTTGGAGACGTAGTGATCTTAGTCACGTTGGCATCAGTAGAAGATGTCTTTGTGAATGTGAAATAGTCAATGTTTACGGATTTTCCTGTACAGATGACATTGAATTTCTGCTTTCCTGCGTTCAATGGAAACAATGCACTCTCATCTTTTGGAAAGTCTGGCCAGTTGCTCATTGGCACTTCCCACCATTTTTCTGCATTGTTCGCTTGTGTGTCGAAAATGTAGTAGTTGCCGTTGGCATCCTGAATCTTTACATTTCCGTCTTTTCCCGTAAGATAATGGAATGAAACTTGGTATAGTCCATCTGATGGAATATCAACTTCGTACGTAAGTTGCTCACCTTCTTCGTCGAAGTATCCGATCGTTTTGCCTCCATTTTCGGTGATGATTTCCGATGAAAGACTCTTGACATCGGTAAAGTCTTCTGCCTCAACCTTGACTTGGCTGTGCACCGACGCAGATAAAAGAAGGAATGCTGAAAGCCATCCCACTTTTGCGTAATTCTTTTTCATGGTATTTACATATTATATTTACTTACTAAACTAAAGACGGTATGAATTCCTTATGGAAAGACATATCCGGATGTCAAATTGTTATAGTCATATTTCTGATAACCCAGTGTTTGCCGTCAAACGACGTAGGACTAACAACCGCAAAATTAAAAATAAATTTGGATTACAACAATATTTTGTGAATTTTATGTTGAATTATGTTAGTCAATCATAACTGCTTAATTTTACTGCTTGTCCTTACGAATTAGCAAGATAAAGAGGTGATTAGAAACAATATCTGTTATACTTAAATAGATTCTCCGTCTCCATAATTATTTTGTTTTTGACTTTTTTCTCTAAAATAACAAACATATGTGATTCTATGATTTGTCAAAATAGTGTAATTTTGTGTCATTAAAAATAATTAATTATGGCAATAGCACAATCACTTACTGAGTTAGTCGGTAATACACCGCTACTTTCATTGAATAAGTTTTCTGCAAAGCAGGGGCTTGATAAATCTATTATTGCAAAAGTTGAATTTTTTAATCCTGGCGGAAGCGTGAAAGATCGTATCGCTTTGGCTATGATAGAGGATGCTGAAGCAAAGGGAATCTTGAAACCTGGAGCTACAATTATTGAACCTACTTCTGGAAACACTGGTGTCGGTCTTGCATTGGTCAGCGCGGTGAAGGGTTATCACCTTATTCTTACAATGCCTGAGACAATGAGCGTTGAGCGTCGTAATCTTGTCAAGGCTTATGGTGCAGAAGTTCGTCTGACAAGTGGTCGCGAGGGTATGGCTGGAGCTATTAGGGCTGCTGAGGAACTTAAGGCTAGCATCCCAGGCTCTGTGATCCTACAGCAATTTGAAAACCCTGCCAATCCGGCAAAACATTACGCCACAACAGGTCCGGAGATCTGGGCTCAGACTGAAGGAAAAATTGACATTTTCGTCGCTGGAATTGGAACTGGCGGAACAATCAGTGGTATCGCAAAGTATTTGAAGGAGAAAAATCCTGCGATTAAGGTTTACGGCGTTGAACCAGCTACGTCGGCAGTGCTTAACGGTAAACCAAGTGGTCCACACAAGATTCAAGGTATCGGAGCTGGTTTTGTGCCACGCACATTCAATGCTGATGTAGTTGATGAGGTTTTGATGATCGACAACGATGATGCCATCCGCACTGGCAGAGAGCTGGCTCAGCAAGAGGGACTACTTGTGGGAATATCATCTGGAGCAGCTGCATTTGGAGCAGCATTGGTGGCTAAACGTCCAGAAAACAAAGGCAAAACAATTGTTACTCTTTTGCCTGACACTGGCGAGCGCTATTTGTCTACTGTGCTTTACGCATTCGACGAGTATCCGCTATAAAATTATGAAATGAAAATGCGTGGTTAGATTCGACGTTTGTGTCCGCATTTAAAATATTAATCCCGGCTGTGTGGTGACAGTCGGGATTTTTATGTCGAAAAAATTGTTATTCTCCTTTTGGAGTCGGATCGTTAATCAATCCTATGAATAGCACTTCGTGAGACTGTGGTTTGTTGATCGTCACAATAAACGGACGATTCACGTCTACTTTGACATCCTTATATTCTTGCTGCATTGCTGTTCCTTCCATAGAAATTGTTGTTATCGCAGCACCTTTTGCACCGTCTTCATCAATTTCCAGATGTGTCAGCTGTTTGATTTTAGAGATATGTGCTCCTTCTGCAATATTATTGAAATTTTTAGAGAATGTTTTTTCCAATCCGATTTTTTTCAGACTCTCGTTCAATTCAATTTTATCGTCTAGATTGAATTTTGGCAGAGAAAGAGAAGGACAGTAGATTGTGTCCGGACCCATTTCTGTACGTCCACGTTTGTAGTGGATGCTGTCAAGATCAATTTCTGCAAGTGCCTCTTCCGGAGAAACACCTTCTTTTGGAAGGATGACGTTCATGACGTATCCTGCGTGGAAGCTAAGCGTGACTAGCTGATAGTTGTCTCCTTCCGCATAACATCCTTCGTAGCGATTACTCATCTTCTCAACTTTCTTTTTCTCTCCTGTCACTGTGGTGAATGTGTCGGATTTGGTATACGCAGGATCAAATTTATCAGCCCATTCAGCCTGGAAACTCAATGCATTCGCCAATACTACCCATAAAGCTGGATTTTTAGGAATTTGCATTGAAGGGATCATTCCGTTTGTTGTCTCTTCCGCCCATTTATCCATTAATTTATATGTTGTGTCAAGAGCGAAATCAACGTTGTTGGCTGCTGCTTTATAATATTCTTCAATGTTCTGCAAGTAGTTTTTGCCAAAATGTATGCCGTTCTGTAGGAATGCGGCATTTGCCACTCCGATTTCAACTTCCATTGGATTCTCTGTTATCAAAGTTGTCATACGCTTCTCATACATGTTGTTCATGAAGTCGAGTGGCATATCTTGCTGTCCCAACATTTTAGTGATCTCTGAATAAGCACTGTCGTTGTCTGCTCCGTTCACCAACATAGCAAGCGCAAACTGTAGACTTGTTGGTGAGAAGATTACATTCTTGTCTTTGTGATCGTTGTCTTTGGTGATTTCCCAGAATAGATCTGTCGCGGTTTTGTTGGCAGAACGGATCGCGTCAACCTCATTTCCTTTGAGACCGAGCTTCATGCCATCTTTGTTTTTTAAGATGCATCTGCTATATTCATTTTGGGCATTGTATAGCGCATTGTCTATTTCCCATTCGTCGGCCCCTTTTTCTCTCAAATCGTGGACAATTGATGTGTCGTAGATGCAACCGTTTTCCATCGCCGTTTTGATGTCCCAGTTGGCGACATCGCCTTCCATACGTGCAATCTCTTCGTCGAATGTCACTTCGGCTCCATTCATTGGATAAAGAGATGATGATCCGTCTGTGCGATTGACTTTGATGAAGACCTCTTCTCCTTCTGTCACATGGCTTACACGGTCTGTCTTCTCTACCTTCACGTCGTATTCCTTGCCGTTTTGCAAGTTGATGTGCATATATTGTGTCGCAGACATTGTGCATGCCGCAAACAATCCTAGTGCTGTGAGTATATGTTTCTTCATAATCCTATTCCTTTATAAGTTTGACATTTTGAAAGTCTGTCTTAAGAATGTAGACTCCTTTTGCTTGTGGCAGTTCCATTTCAGCCACTCCATCTTCTGAGGCATTCACTTGCTGAATAGCAGCACCTGCTACAGAATAAAGTACAACAGAAGATTTCGGCTGCAAACCTTCCGCCTTAACGTGGCTGTTGTCTGAATAAGTGAAGCGGACTTCATTGCTTCCTAAAACAGAAACATCAGTCAAATCACTTTCAGTAAAGTTGTAAGAATCAACTTTGCTAAGCGGGAATGTTGTGTTGGCAGATCCGTCAACTTTCAAACTGTCGCCAGAATATGATATTTTGGGAGAACTGGACAACAGAAATGAATATTTACTTCCATCTGTTAAATTGACTGTGACGTAGGAAGATTCTGAAAAAATTGGAGTGGCTGATGCCATCGCCAATAAGACTCCAATTGAACGTAATAGATTTTTCATGCTGTAAATTTTGTGTTTATGCTTAATTTTAAGTGTAATGCTCGCAAGAAAATAAAATCAGTAGAGACGAGATTGTTCCCGTCTCTACTGAAAAAATATTCTTTAATTTTTTAATGTCGGATCGTTAATCAATCCTATGAAAAGTACTTCGTGTGTCTTAGGATTGTTGATTGTCACTATGAACGGACGGTTGACATCTACGTTGACAATCTCATCCATATATGCGCTTCCTGTTAGCTCTACTAATGTTACAGCTGCACCTTTTGCACCGGCTTCATCAATTTCCAGATGTGCCAGTTGTTTAATATTATCTACTTTCGCAGATTCTGCAATATTGCCGAAATTTGCGATGAATGTTTTTTTAAGTCCTATTTTTTGCAAAGCCTCATTCAACTTAATTTTTGTGTCTATGTTGAATTTCGGCAATGAAAGTCTAGGGCTGTAAAGAATGCTCATGTCATCATATTCATCGACTTTGTATTTTATGTTATCAAAATCGATTTCTGCAAGAACTGCTTCAGGTGAAACTCCTTCTGCTGGTAGAACCACATTCATTTGGAACCCTTCGAAAAATGGAAGAGTGACGAGTTGGTAGTTTTCTCCTTCTGCATAATTTCCAACAAAGTAGTGATTCATCTTCTCTACTTGCTTCTCTTCTCCTGTTGATGTGATGAATTTTCCCATTTCTGTTGCCTCTGGACTGAATTTTTCTTCCCATTCCGACTGAAAACTCAAGGCATTTGCTAATACTAGAATTAATGTTGGGTCTTTGTCGATTCCGAGTCCTTTTATCATTCCATTTGTAGACTTATCTGCCCAATCATTCATTTTCGTATAGGTTGAATCTTCATTGAAGTCTACATTGTTGGCTGCAGCTTTGAAGTATTCGTCAAGGTTTTGCATGAAGTTTTTTCCAAAAAGAACTCCGTTTTGAAGGAATGCCGCATTGGTTACTCCGATTTTGACTTTTTGTGGATTTGTCATTTTTAGATTAGTCAAACGCTTAGAATACATGTTGTTCAACTCGTCGAGTGGTATGTTTTCTTTTCCTAATGCGGTTGTGATTTCTGCGTATGCACCATCATCGTCAGCTCCATTTGCCAACATGGCTAATGCAAACTGCAAACTGGTAGGCGAGAAGATTAAGTTCTTGTCTTTAAAGTTTTCTTCTTTTGAAATGTCTGTAAAGAGTCTTGTCGCAAATTTGTTTGCAGAACTTTGTGTCTCAAGTTCATTGTCAGAGAATTTTATTTTTTTCTCATTTCTCTTTTCTTTGACACAATCGTTATATGTTTCTTGTATTTTGAATATTTCCCAATCGTCAGCACCGATCTCTTTTAATTCACGAATTTTGGCGGAGTCATATTCACAACCTTCGACCATTGTTGTTAGAATGTTCCAGTTGGCTACATCGCCTTCCATACGTGCAATCTCTTCGTCGAATGTCACTTCTGCTCCATTCATTGGATAAAGAGATGATGATCCGTCTGTGCGATTGACTTTGATGAAGACCTCTTCTCCTTCTGTCACATGGCTTACACGGTCTGTCTTCTCAACCTTCACATCGTATTCCTTGCCGTCTGGCAAGTTGATGTGCATATATTGTGTCGCAGACATTGTGAATGCTGCGATCAATCCGAATGCTGAAAGTATATGTTTTTTCATAATCTTATTCTTTTATTAGTTTGACGTTTTGTGAGCCTGTCTTAAGAATGTAGACTCCTTTCGCTTGTGGCAGTTCCAATTCTGCCATACCCTCTTCTGAGGCATTCACTTGCTGGATAGCCGCACCTCCTACAGAGTATAGCACAACAGCAGAATTGGGTTGCAAACCTTCTGCTTTGACGTGGCTGTTGTCGGAATAAGTGAAGCGGACTTCATTGCTTCCTAAAACAGCGACGTCACTTAAAGAACCGTCAGTGAAATGATACGAGTCGACTTTGCTGAGCTCGAATGCTGTTCTTGCGGTTCCACTGACAATCAGACTGTCAGCTTTGTAAGAAATTTTAGGAGATTCCGACAGAAGGTATGAAAACTTTGTCCCGTCGGTCAAATCTACTGTGACGTGTGTCGTCTCAGCGAATGCTGGAGCTGATGCCATTGTAATAATAGCTCCAATTAAACTTAAACGTTTTTTCATAATAAAAAAATTAAATTGCCCTAATCCCAGATGGTCAGCTTTGATTTTTCGCGATGCAAGATTGTGTTGCCGTGTATAAATTGTTAATAAACTAACTAACTTGGGTCATCTGAGACAATGCAAATATAACTATATTTTTAATTAAACGAACATTTGGATTGAAAATATTCTTTTTTTTAAGAGCAAGTTTGGTGAATGGAAAAAGAAAATAGATTCGTGTAATGAGTTTCATTTTATATGGTTTTTATGCCTAACTTATGTGATGCCATTCGCTTTTATATGCGATTGCCCGATGCCTGAGCCTCATATAATTTTGTATCCGAAATTAAACTAAAACAAAATGGTAATGGGTGAAAAATCAATTGGAAATCATGGAAGGGTGACTCTCGTCGGCTTTGGCCCGGGTGATCCTGATCTGCTGACAATCAAAGGATATAAATCGTTGGAGCATGCTGACGTGATTTTTTATGACGACTTGACTAATGAATCTTTCTTGAGCCAGTTTGAGGCGGATAAGGTTTATGTGGGAAAAAGAAATGGCAGACACAGTCATGACCAGAGTGAAATAAACGAACTCCTTTATCAGTCTGCAGCTCTGGGAAATGATGTGGTGAGACTGAAAGGCGGTGATCCTATGCTTTTTTCTCATGGCAGGGAAGAGGTGGATTTCTTACGAAGTCGTGGAGTCGACGTGGATATTGTCCCAGGTGTCAGTTCGGGCAACGCTCTCGCGTCGCTCCTTCAAATTCCTCTTACTCATCGTGGAGTGGCACGCAGCGTGGCGATGGTGTTGGGGCATAGTGATAAATTGCAGACTCCTGATACTGATACCTTATTATATTACATGGGTGGCTCTTCGATCAGCAGAATTGCCAAATCACTGATGGCGTCAGGCAGGAATGAGGATACTCCTGTGGCAATCGTCACCCGCGTCTCCTTGCCAACACAAAGGGCTATTTACTCTACATTGGGAGAGTTGCGTTATGCGTTGTTCCGTGACACTCCCGTCTTGCTGATGGTCGGAGATGTGGTGAAGTTTGTGTCGGAATCTGCGACGCAGGTGTCTTATGATATGAGCACTCCGGTTGTGATACCTGATGGTTTGGACAAAGTGGATAAGGTGCTTTTCTCATCTCCTGCAGAAGTAGATACATTCACGTCGCTATATGGGGCTGATATTCCCAAACATTTGTTGCTGATAGCCAACGATAATGCCACTTACGAAAAAATTCTCTCAATATAATCCAAACAATGAATTTTTTGCCGATAAACATAAATATAGAAGGAAAACGGATCCTTATTATCGGAGGTGGGCGTGTCGGATTGCATAAGGCGACCATCCTCCACCGTTTCACAGATGAGGCGACGGTGGTCTCTCCGCATTTTGCCGAGGGGTTTGATAAATTGCCTTTTTCTCTTGTCGCAAAGGAGTATGAGCCATCTGATCTTGACGGAGCATTCATTGTCTATGTCTGCACGGAAAATGCCTCGCTCAACCAGCGGATAAAGCGGGATGCAGAGCAACGTCGCATCTTGGCGAGTGTATGTGATAATCCTTCCCTTTGCGACTTCACGTCTCCTGCCATCTGCAAGGATGGTGATCTTACAATAGCGGTGTCGAGCAATGCGACGAATGTACATCTTAGTATGCGTATCCGTGACGCGATAAAGGAAAACATTCAATATATAAAGGAAAAAGCGACGGAATTTGTCTCGATATACAAAAAATGAGATCGCAACGGCTCAATATCACAAACGTATGTGATACTATTACCATTTAATCGCTATTTTCTGGATGCCCGTTGCAGTGTAATTTTGCATTTGTAAAAAGAAAGAAATTATAATAAAGAAAGGAATTAAATTATGGCAGAGTTGAAGATTACAGACGACAACTACGAAGAAATCCTTGGCAAGGGTGGTGTAGTGGTGATTGATTTTTGGGCAACATGGTGCGGACCTTGTCAACGGTTGTCTCCGATCATTGCGCAGGTGGCGGATGATTACGAAGGCAAAGCATTGGTAGGCAAGTGTAACGCGGAAAACAATGAGGCGTTGACAGAGTATTTTGGCATACGCAACATCCCTACCATCCTTTTTATTAAAGATGGTGAGGTGGTGGATAAATTAAGTGGGGCTGTGAACAAGTTGAAAATCACAGACACAATAGATAAATATTTGTAATCAACAGGGATGATGTACCCCCAGTTAAAAAGATAAGGAGAATAAAAGATGGCAAAGATTATTGTAAACGGTGAATATCAGGAGGTTGAATTGCCTCTTACTGTATCTGATTTGATAAAGTCAAACAATGTGTTCCAGCCTGAGATGGTGAGTGTCCAGGTCAATGAGGAGTTTGTTGAGAGAGAAGATTTCGATACTCTGCAAATCAAGGAAAACGATTCTGTTGATTTCCTATATTTTATGGGAGGAGGACAATATTAATTCATAATGCATAATTCATAATGCATAATGGGTGATATGATTGTATCCCAGCTATAAACCATTAATTATTAATATAATTTATGTTTGATTTTTCAGAAGAAGAACTGCTTCGCTACAGCCGCCATATCCTTTTGCAGGATGTAGGTGTGGAGGGGCAGGAAAAGATAAAGGAAGCCAAAGTCCTTGTTGTTGGCGCAGGTGGATTGGGAGCTCCTGTTTCCCTCTACCTCGCAGCAGCAGGAGTCGGCACTATCGGTATTATAGACGGCGACGTTGTAGATCTGTCCAATTTGCAGCGTCAGGTGATACATTTCACGAAGGATGTTGATGTTCCGAAAGTGATATCTGCAAAAGAGAAAATGTTGGCTATTAATCCGAATGTGAAAGTGAATGCGATTCAGGATTTGTTGATGGCAAACAATGCTCTGGATATCATCAAAGAGTATGATTTTATTGTCGACGGTACTGATAATTTTCCAGTGAAGTTTTTGATCAACGATGCGTGTGTGCAGGCTGGCAAACCATTTAGTCATGGTGGCATCTTGCGTTTTGAGGGCCAGACATTCACACATGTGCCGGGCTCAGCATGCTACCGTTGTGTGTTTGGAGCACCACCTCCACCAAATGCGGTGCCTACGTGTTCGCAGGCAGGTGTGTTGGGAGCCATTGCTGGTATGCTTGGCACAATTCAAGCAGCAGAGACATTGAAATATATCACAGGTGTCGGAGAATTGTTGACCAATAAGTTGCTTACGTTTAATGCTAAGACGATGGATTTTCGTAAGATCAACACACGTCATAATAAGCATTGCAAATTGTGCGGTGACAATCCTACTATCACTGAGCTTGTCGACTATGAACAGGCCACATGTGATTTGAAGAACCATTAAAAGTTACAGTTTATGACTATAGGAGAACAGACATACGGATGGCAGGAATCCAATGAGGTGATCCATATCACACAGGAGGCTTATGATTCCATACTGTCGCAGGCGAGAAAGGACGCTCCGGTTGAGAGTTGCGGATATGCTCTTGGTGTTAAAGGCGAAGATGGCAAGTTGAAGATAACATACAATTATCCGTTGACAAATATTGACCATTCTGAAGAGCATTTCTCGTTGGACCCCAAAGAGCAGTTTGCGGCAATCAAGTATGCGCGAACACATGGATTGGTTGTTGTGGGTGGATGGCACAGTCATCCGGCATCTCCAAGTCGCCCATCAGAAGAAGACAAGCGTCTTGCTTTTGATCCAAATGCTTTCTATCTCATTCTGTCGCTCGCTCCGGAAGTCTCAGGTCAGCCTTATGTGCCTGAAGGGGAGCCCGTGCTCAATGCTTTTAGAATAAAGGAAAAGGAAGTTACCCGCTTCCCTGTAATAGTTTAATTTCTTTCGCCCAGACTGGAAGCCAAACAGTCTGGGCTTTCTGTCATGTATAGCGTCTGGAAGACGCTATCTGGATAACCCCGTACATGCGAGCGAAGCGGAGGATGTGCGGGGTATCGGAGGATGTGCGAGACTAATGCGTCTGGAAGACGCTACATCTTTTCTTTATTCCTTTTTGTCTGTCGTTTTTTCTCTGTTTAGAGAAGATGTTTTTATAAGACCTGGTATTTTGTAGAAAAATAATCTATATTATTTGCTTTTTGTAGTGCTTCCTGTTTTTTTGCCTAATTTTGCATCAAATAAGAAATTAAACTATCGACGAATAAATTTGATTCAGGATGAAAGCAAAACGGGTTATAATTGCAGACAATCAAGCACTTACTGCATTAGCGACAGAGACAATAATACGTGCTCTGCCTGATTATTCTGGCGGTGCTCCAGAAATAGAGTTTGCTTCCAATTGTCAGCAGTTGAGGGCTTTACTCCGTGATAAAAGCCAGACTGTTGTTGTGTTAGACTACACGCTTTTTGATTTTTCTGATTGTGAGCAGCTTGTCATTCTGAGTGAGAGTAACAGCAACGTCACCTTTCTGTTGCTTTCTGATGAGTTGACACCTGATTTTTTACGTTATGTCATATACAATTCACAACGTATCGGAGTCGTCTATAAAGATGCTTCTCTCGACATACTTCGTGAAGCTATGAGTTATGCTGTGCGTGGCGAACGATATATATTCCAGCAGGCTTTGCAAATTATACTTGTGCGCGACGTGGCTCAGGATATGCATAAGGATGATCTTACCCAGACTGAACGTGAGGTGCTGAAATCTATCGCTCAGGGAAAAACGACGAAGGAAATTGCCGCTGAACGTTTTTCAAGTATTCACACTATCAATTCCCACCGTAAGAATATTTTCCGTAAACTGAATGTCAACTGTGCTCATGACGCTATGAAATATGCGTTGCGTGCTGGCCTTGTGGATGAAACTGACTTCTTTATTTGAATTATAAATCATGAAAACTAAAGAAAACATAGAAATGTGTTTTCTTTAGTTTTTTTATTAGACGTTTCTTGACTAGTGTAGGTCTTGTCATTTTTGACGTGCAATGGTCAACAGTTTGTCTCCAATTTGCAATTCCAGTTTTCCGTTTGGCACGATAAAACTGTTGCCTCTTTTCACCATCATGACCAGCATTCCCTCCGGAAACTTCATGTCGGAGAGACGGTTGCCATTTGCGAGTATCTCCTCCGTCAGTATTATTTCAGAGAGTTGTGACTCTAATTTTTCAGGAAGCTCAATGCCAAAGTCATTTCCGTCTTTAGGCTCGACGGTGGATAGCCCCAACCAATTGGCACACATTGTGATGGTCGTGCCCTGCAACAGCAATGATAATAGAGTGATGACAAAAACGACGTTGAACAGGAAGTAGGCATTTTCAATTCCAGCAATCACCGGATATGTCGCAAAGATAATTGGCACCGCGCCACGAAGCCCGACCCACGACAGAAAAAGTTTCGCTTTTGCTGGCATAGTGAATGGAGCCAGACACAGAAAAACAGCTGCTGGACGTGATACAAACATCATAAATAGTCCGATTGCGATTGCAACTGGCAGAACTCCCCACATCTCATGTGGGTTGACAAGTAAACCAAGTGTGATGAACATAACGATTTGCAGTAGCCATGTGACTCCTTGCATGAATGCGTTTATCTCCTTTTTGTATAACAAACGGTTGTTGCCAGCCACCAACCCGGCAACATAGATTGCCAGATATCCGTTCCCTTTGAGTATGTCTGTAAGCGTGAATATGATGAATATCATGCTCAACACCAACACAGAATAGAGGGAGGAGTTCGGCAGGTTGATATGGTTCACTATCCAAATCAGTGCATGTCCGAGTATATAACCGAGCAATCCTCCTGCTACCAATTGAATCAAAATTTCCAATGCCAATCCCCAACCTGAAAATTGATCCGCTGATACAATCGCTCCCACTAATGCGATTGTTAGAACGTATGCCATAGGGTCGTTTGATCCACTTTCCAATTCTAGAGTTGGACGCAGGTTGTGTTTCAGCCCAATACTTTGTGAACGCAAAAGGTTGAAGACTGATGCGGAATCGGTGGATGAGACGGTCGCCGCCAACAGCATGGAGAGCGGTAGTGACAATCCTATGTCCAGACTTGTCCATTCCGACATTAAGTAGATGAACAGCCCTGTTATGCCCGTCGTCAACATGACTCCAACTGTGGAAAGCACAAGCCCTTGTGGAAGGATCGGTTTTACATCGTGAAATTTTGTTTCCATTCCGCCAGAGAACAGGATGACACTTAGTGAGAGCATGCCAATAAGCTGCGCATTCTCGTGACTGTCGAACTCCAATCCTAATCCATCCACACCGAATAGCATACCGGTGAAAAGGAACAGCAGGAGTGTGGGAATGCCAAAACGATAGCCCCATTTGCTGATGAAAATACTCGCAAAGACGAGTATGGCTCCCATAAAAACAATATTCTCTGGAGTTAAAGTCATAATGATCTGAAAGTGTTTAAGTCCGCCGCCACAACCCATATGACGGCGGACAGTTGATTAAAAAATTTGATTTATGATTTTTGCCTCTTCTCCCTCATAAACAATGATGTCAGATACAGGCTTGTAGTCGTAGTCGGATGGCTTGTATTGCAATAAATGCATCGCAACATATGAAGCATCTTGTGAACAGCAAGCCTCCAGCATATAATTTCCGTTTGGAATCCCGTTAAGACGGAAATTTTCAACTGCTTTGTTCATGTTGTCATGAGCCGTTTGCATGATTTTGAGCAATCGTTCTCCGTCCTGTTTGCTCAATTTTACCCTCTTGACATCTACGACGCTTCCCGTCGGAACATATTTCACTGTGGTCGACAAGCCGAAAAATGACTTGCAAACATTGATACGATTGTCACTACAGATGTTGCTCCACATCTGTAAACTCTTGATATTTGCCATTTTGATTGTTTCTTTGATAGGTTTGTGAATATTTTTTTCTTTTTCTCTTGATTTAGAAAAAGCACCTAACAAAGGAAGCGTCTCAACGCAATTACATAGTAGAATCGTGGAGACGCACTCTTTCTTTGAACCAATACGCAGGCACAAAGAAAGAAAACACTAAGAAAATATAAATGATAATAAGAGTTGTTTGTTTCCCAGTAGTTGGCGAATCTTCCTGTCTTGCCTCCTCCTAATGTGTGGTGACGGGAATGACGGGAGCTGCTGCCAAAATGTTGTGTGTCGTGGGCGGATAATAACACACTGTATGGCAATTGTTCTCCATCAAACAAAAAGCCATGACTGTCACACGGTTTGACTATGCCTTCATTCTCTGTCTCATTCACAACAATGTTTTCTTGGCTGACACTGATTTGAGTGTCAGAAATTCCAAATAACATTGTTATGACAATCCAAAGACAAATAATCATGTCAGAATAAAGCCATCCTTTGCTGCAAAGATATATTTTTTTTGATAATTACCAAATTTAGTTTGGCCCACTCTTGGCTTTATTCATAGTATTTTAATATTGGTGAAAAAAATATGTGTTTGGAGTAAACTGATGGATATCTTCACACTTTGTTTTTCGAGAAATAGCGCATGATGAAACGTCCGGACAGACTGATGATCAGAATTATCACAGTAAGTACTACGGCTGCTGCATATGCTCTGTTTTGGACCTCTATCTGTGGAGCAGACAGTTGGAAGAATACAGACAGAGGCAGTGTGGCTGCTTTGTCTGTAAGCGATTCCGGAATATAGTCGGTGAAGCCGGCAGTGAACATAACTCCGGCGGCGTCTCCCATGGCTCTTCCGACTGAGAGCAGAGTGGCTGTGGCAATGGCAGGGGCGATTTGTCGGATCACGACTCCGATTGTCTCTATCTTGGTCGCTCCTAGTGAATATGCTGTCTCCAGCAACTCTTTCGGAATTGTGCGAGCCACTTCGTCCATACTCCTTATTAAAATTGGGACTATAAGCAGCGTCTCAACAAGAATACCTCCTAGCAGGGAAGCTCGTATCCCGACAACAATCATTATTGTGAACGCGAAGGCTCCGTAGACGATGCTTGGCACTCCAAACAACACGTCGAATGCCAATCGGGCGATGGATCCGAAACGCGAATCTTTTTTTAGATAAACACTTAAATAGAATACGACGGGAATGCTTATCAACAGTCCCAAAAATGTGGCCCCTAGCACAATGTATACTGATCCTACGATGGCGTTGAGAAAACCACCTTGTTTTCCAACGTAGAAGCCGGATCCTGGCAATGAAGTCACCATCTCCCATGTCAATACAGGTATTCCTTTGCTGAAGATGCTCCATAATACGCTGAATACAAAGCCTGCTACGAGGATAAGGGATAGAACCATTAGAAAACGGAAAATCTTCTCTTCTATATATTTTGCCTTTTTCATTCTGTTTTGATTGTTTTAAGGTACAGACGAGCACCGAGGTTGAACACTAAAACTATAAAAAACAATATGAATGCCGCAAACATCAGTGCTGATTCATAAAGCGGAAGTGACAGCATCTCGCCATAATTGTTGGCAATCAATGCTGGTATTGGATAACAAGCGTCAAGCAATGAGTCTGGAATAATGATCAGGTTGCCGCAGACCATCAGCACGGCTATCGTCTCTCCCAATGCTCGGCTGATAGCAAGCACCGTCGACGCGATGATGCCGGGCAAACCTTTTTTCAGCACAACATGTTTGGTGGTCTGCCAGCGTGTGGCTCCAAGAGCAAGAGACGATTCTCTTAAGTCGATCCCCACGTTGCCTAATATTTCGATGAAAAGGCTCACTAACAGAGGCAAGATCATCACGCTCAACACTACAGCTCCTGAGAGCAGAGTGTAGCCAGACGTCGCTGTCCCGACTGCAGGCCCTATTATGTCGCTGACAATTGGTACGATTACTAATGTGCCCCACACTCCGAATATCACAGATGGCAGTGATGCCAGAATGTCAAGCAACGGATAGATATATCTGCGTACTGTGCTGCGGCTATATTCCGTCAGAAATATTGCCATCAATAATGATGTCGGCAAAGCGATAACTATCGCCACTCCTGTCACATAGAATGTGCCGGATATGAATGCGAGGAATCCGAACTGGTTTCTCATCGGTTTCCATTCCGACGCTGTCAGCAGATTCCACATAGAGTGCTCTTCCAGTATGTCGGCAGACTTTAGCCATAGTCCTACCGCCATCGCCACCAAAAGGATGAGCGACAGCAGAGTGAAAAAAGTCATGACTCCACCTGCCACCTTGTCTTTTATTATTCTATATTTCATTTGTTCTGTCAATTAAAAATTTTTTTCCACCACGGTCTGTTATCTTCTTCGACAAGTGGTTCTGATTCTTCTCCACTGATGAGTATCAGATGGTCGGTGTAGGCGAAGTCGTGCTCTTTCCAACTCTCAGGCTGATTTGCTATTTCTCGGCTGAAGATGGAGGCTCCCGTCACCACAGATAATTTTCCTTTTGCAACGTCTTTCTGATATATTTTTCCTGCCGGATCATAGCTGTGCGGCTTTATTTCTCCATCTCGTACCACTCCATAATTGCCGGCTCCACATTTTGTGCCGTAGGTTTTGACTGCAAGATAGAGAGCTTGTAAGGCATTGGATTTCAAGTAGTCTGCGGCATCCACGAATATTATCCACTCGCCAGAGGTGTTCTGCAAACCTATTTCTCTAGCCTCTTTGATTGAAACATGATGCTCTAAGCGGATATACCGCATTCGCCTGTCTATAAGATAGGAACGGACTTGGTGTTCGCTTGCATCAGATGATGCATTATCCACTATGACACATTCCCACTGCTGGGCAGTCTGTGCCACCAATGATTGAAGAGCGGAGATGATAGTGTTCTCCTGATTATACAATGTGACTATTACGCTGATCATATTTAAGACTAAATTCTAATTTCATTTGCAAAATTATATGTTGTAATATCCTGCTACAATAACAACTATTTGTGAACTCTATCACAAACGTATGCGATTGTCTTCCGTTCTTATTCAAGATACCTTTGCATTGTGAATTTGATAATACAATAAAAGAATAAATATGGCAGAATTCAATCCAACTCAGAAATTTGAAAAAATTGAACACAACGGCATAGAAGTCCGTGGTCTTAATATTCATATAGGAGACGCTCATATTTTAAAGGATGTGAACGTGACCATCCCCAAAAATAAGATCACATGTATCATAGGTCCTTCTGGTTGTGGAAAGAGCACCTTGTTGCGTACATTCAATCGAATCATCGACACTACAGAAGGTGTGAAAATAAGTGGAGACGTATTGCTTGGCGACCACAACATTGTGAAATCGCATGGCTCAGACCTTATAGAATTGCGTCGTCATATTGGTTTGGTGCCGCAGCGTCCATGTCCGTTGCCGATGTCTATATACGACAATATCGCCTATGGTTGCCGTATACATGGAATTCGAAATAAGGAAAAACTGAATGCTGTGGTGGAGCACTACCTCCGAAGTATCGGCTTGTGGGATGAGGTGAAGGATCGTTTGTCCGCACCTGCCGGACGTTTGTCTGGAGGCCAGCAGCAACGATTATGTTTGGCTCGTTCGTTGGCGGTCGAACCGTCAGTGTTGCTTGCCGATGAAAGTACTTCGGCACTTGACCCGATATCATCAAAAAAGGTTGAGCAACTGTTTGTGGATTTGAAACGTGACTATACGATTGTGATGGTTACTCATACGTTGCAACAGGCTCAGCGCGTTGCGGACCATGTGATATTCATGTATCTTGGGGAAGTCGTTGAGCAAGGTCCAGCGCGTGATGTCTTCAATAATCCGCAGAATGAACTGACAAAAAGATATTTGGATGGCGCATTTTCGTAATTTATAATTCGTAATAAATATGGAAAAACAAACAATAGCTACCAGTACCAAATATCAGAAGCCGGATGCATACGGAGCACTCAGTATGCCTGTGTATCACTGCGCAAGTTTTGAGTTCGATTCAGCCAAAAACATGAGTGATGTTTTCTGTGGACGAGTGCTTGATCCGGAATATTCACGAATAATGAATCCGACTGTCACATTCTTTGAGGAGAGAGTGAAGTCGCTTACAGATGCGTCTAATGTGTTTGCGTTCAATTGTGGCATGGCTGCGATCACCAATGCTATAATGGCTGTGGCTAAGGCAGGTACAAATATAGTGACATCCAACCATCTGTTTGGCAATACAGTATCCTTGTTCCGCAACACTCTCGGCAATTTTGGTGTAGAGGTGAGAGAGGTGAATCTGCTGGAAGAAGAGTCTGTGCGTAAAGCTGTCGACGAAAAGACATGTGCTTTGTTTTTTGAAATCATCACAAATCCGCAGATGGAGGTGGCTGATGTGAGAATGCTCGCCGACGTCGCACACTCACACAATGTGCCGGTGATAGCCGACACTACGTTGATCCCATTCACGGAGTTTGATGGACGGTCGCTTGGCATGGATGTGCAGGTGGTGAGCAGCACGAAATATGTGTCGGGAGGGGCGACAAGTCTTGGTGGATTGGTGATTGATTATGGCACGTTCCCCGTCTTCAACAGACGAATCAGATACGAACTTCTCTTCAATCTTGGAGGATATATGACACCTCATGCAGCCTATATGCAGACGGTGGGGTTGGAATCGCTGGATGCCCGCTATCGAGTTCAGTCGTCGAATGCGTTGGCGTTGGCGACAAGATTGCAGAAAGTGCCGCAGATAAAGAGAGTCAATTACACAGGATTGCCCGACAATCCGTTCTATGAGATAGCAAAGCGACAGTATGGCAACACGTCTGGTGCAATGTTGACAATTGATCTTGCTGACAAAGCTTCTGCTCTACGGTTTATAGACAGCCTGAAAGTGATCCACCGTGCAAGTAATCTCTTCGACAACCGTTCGTTGGCAATCCATACGGCATCAACAATCTTTGGCACGTTTTCTGGTTCTCAGCGTAGAGCCATGGATGTGCTCGACACTACGATCCGTATATCAGTGGGGCTTGAGCATGTGGATGATCTTTACGAAGATATAGTGCAAGCTGTACAGGAATAATAGTCTGAACTTTGTTTTTATTGTTTATGTTTATATAAATCCCCGGAAGTCAGGAAAGACTTTCGGGGATTATGTGTTAAAGGATTGAATACTATCGTTTTGCTTGGACGTTATCCCAAACTTATGTGATGCTATTCCACTTACAAATGCGATACGATTACCCTTACAACGTTATTTCCCAGCCCTTACGAAGACTCTACCTTTGCAGTGTAAAACAAAAACAAGTATTGATATGGGAAAAAAATTAAAAACTATTATCGCAACCGCAGCACTGATATTTTCAGCAAACACGGTGAGCTCGCAAAACCAGGAAGCTGTTGCAGTTTCTGACACAGCAAAGAAAGAGCATAAATCTCGCCTTGAGGGTATCAAACCTTCTGTTCCAAAAGTTTCGGGATTGATTCAAACACGTTACTTCTATGATTCACAGGAGACAAAACCAAACAGCTTTGATATACGTAGAGTCCGTGTGTCTTTCGCTGGTGAATTCGGAAAATTCGTGGATTATCGAGTTCAGGCAGAATGGGAGTCGTCTCCAAAAATCCTAGACGCATATGTAAATTTCAAACCAGCCAAGGCATTCAATATCCAGATCGGTCAGTTCAAAGTGGCCTACTCGCAGGAAGGATTAGAAGGTCCAGCCTCAATGTACACGATTGAGCGTCCGACAGCAGTGAACAAACTTCATGCATATAGTGATGTCAGTGGATTGTCGGCAAATGCTCGCGACGTGGGTATCCGCTTCTGGGGTAAGGTAGGAAATAAGGAAGGTTATGATGTATTCACATATAAACTAGGATTATATAATGGTAACGGCATAAATATAAAGGATAATGACGAATATAAGAATGTCGCATTGCTGTTGACTTATAATCCAATCAAACAGTTGCAACTTGAGGTCGGTCAGTATCTCGGACATTATACTCCAAAAGCTGTGCCAGCAGACTCTATCGCGGCTGGTCATGATATAAATGAAAATGCAATCAAACGTAATCGTACTTCAGCTGGATTCACAGTTAATAGTGGAGATCTGTTTGTCCGTTCGGAATACTTGTATGGAAAGACTGACAATACAGAGCAACAGGGAGCGTTCATTATCGCAGCATATACATTCTCGCGTCGCTTCCAACCTGTTGTAGGCTATTCATATTATCAGAAAGACAAAAGTGTGGACACTGATATCCAGAATGATATCACAATCGGTTTCAATTGGATACTTAACAAGCATATCCGTCTGCAAACCAACTATATTTTGACTGATTACTCAAACAGCAATAAGGACAATGCGTCTCTTGTTGAAGCTCAGTTGTCTGTCAAATTCTAAGCAAATCATCCTTGTTATTTAGATAAACGGTTAACAAATTAAACATATTACAGCATGAGAAAGATTTTTACACAATTATTTCCATCCTTTTTAGGATTCTTGTTATTATCGTTGGCTGTCTCTTGTGGCGGTAATAAGAATGTGGAGCCACAGTCGAATGGTGATGAGTTGAGCGGACGCGCATCACTTTCTGGAGCATTCGCACTTTATCCATTGGCGGTGAAATGGGCTGAGGACTTTCAGAAGATTCATCCAAATGTGAGAATTGATGTTGAGGGTGGAGGAGCAGGAAAAGGAATGACAGACGCTCTTGCCGGACAGGTGGATTTCGGAATGGTAAGCCGTGAGGTGAGTGAGGCTGAGATAGCAAAAGGAGCTTTAGGTTTCCCTGTCGCTAAAGATGCCGTTGTCCCTACAATAAATGAGGCAAACCCTTTTTATGCAGAGTTGGTAAAGCACGGAATCACACAGGAACAGGCTACAGACATATGGATCAATGGTGCTATCAAGACTTGGGGACAATTGTTGGGAACAGCAGACGAGACTGCCATTTCCGTGTTCACTCGTAGTGACGCTTGTGGAGCTGCTGAGACTTGGGCTAAATGGCTTGGCAAACATCAGGAGGATTTGCTAGGTGAAGGAGTTAACAGTGATCCGGGTGTGGCAAATGCTGTGCAGAAGAATATAAATTCAATTGGACTTAACAACATCGGTTATGCCTATGATAACAATACTCATAAACCATTGCCTGGAATCCGTGTCCTTCCCGTCGACGCGAATGCGAATGGACAGATTGATCCGGATGAGGATTTCTATGCCACTAAGGATCTTTTGACAAAGGCAATCGCAGATGGCAAGTATCCTTCTCCTCCTGCACGTGACCTATATCTTGTGTCTAACGGAATCCCTACAAATCCTGTCGCTGTGGCATTCTTGAAGTATGTGTTGACTGAGGGACAGAATGCAAATGAGGGTGTCGGATATATCACTATCCCACAGGAAAAACTAGATGCTGCTATTCAGAGATTGGAATCCAAGTAATTTTTGTTTAGTATAAATATGGATTGAACGGATTAGACGGATAGTGGTCGATAGCCCATCCGTTTAATCCGTTTGATTCGTTTTTTGTTACAGAAGGTGTCGCATTCGGATATGCCTTTGTTGTAGTGAGCTCAGATTGACTATATCACATACTTATGTTATACGAATGCCTATCAACTGCGATTTCCTAACTGATGGATAGACGGTAATTTTGTATTCGGAATCAAGAATTAAAGAAAGAAAATTAACTATGTCACAGAAAATTACACATTTGAAAGAATTAGAGTCGGAGGCAATCTTCGTCATAAGAGAAATAGCTTCACAGTTTGAAAAACCAGTATTGCTGTTCTCTGGAGGTAAGGATTCTATTGTTATGGCACATTTGGCATACAAGGCATTTTATCCGGCTCCAATACCATTCCCATTTTTACATATTGATACAGGACATAATTTCGTCGAGACTATTGAGTTTCGTGATGATTTGGTGAATCGACTTGGCGTGAAACTTATAGTAGGAAGCGTCCAGCAGAGTATAGATGAGGGTAGAGTGGTGGAGGAAAAAGGCTACAATGCTTCTCGTAATAAATTGCAGACGGTGACATTGCTCGACACTCTTGAAAAATATAAGTTTGATGCCGCTCTAGGTGGAGCCAGACGAGATGAGGAGAAGGCTCGCGCTAAGGAGAGGTTTTTCAGCCACCGTGATGAATTCGGACAGTGGGATCCCAAAAACCAGCGCCCTGAACTATGGAATATCTTCAATGGAAAGAAAAACTTGGGTGAACATTTCCGCGTCTTCCCGATATCAAACTGGACGGAGATGGATGTGTGGCAGTATATCCTTCAGGAGAACATTCCATTGCCTAACCTTTACTACACACACGAAAGAGATGTGTTTGAGCGAGATGGTGTATGGTTGGCTCACTATCCGTTCATGCAGTTGAAACCAAATGAGAAAGTTGTTAGGAAACAGGTGCGTTGCCGTACGATCGGCGACATCACATGTACCGGACTGACATTGTCTTCTGCAAACAGTATAGAGGATATTATTGATGAGATCGCATCTAGTAGAGTCACAGAACGTGGAGGAAGAGCAGACGACAAACGTTCTGAGACAGCAATGGAAGACAGAAAGAAAGCTGGATATTTTTAGTTTCAGGTTTCAAGTTTCAGGTTTTAGGTTTATCGTATATCGTTTTAGAAAGGAATTAAATTATGAGCAATATAGAAAAAGGTACAGGTTATCTTGATATGGAATTGTTGAGGTTCACAACTGCAGGAAGTGTGGATGATGGAAAATCAACATTGATAGGACGACTTTTATATGATTCTAAATCTATTTTCGAGGATCAGTTGGAGGCTGTTGAGGCAGCGTCCGAACGACTTGGAAACGCAGAGGTCAATTTGGCTTTGCTGACTGATGGACTAAGAGCCGAAAGAGAGCAGGGAATCACTATCGACGTGGCGTACAGATATTTCGCCACACCAAAGCGCAAGTTTATCATCGCTGACACTCCAGGTCATATCGAATATACAAGAAATATGGTGACTGGAGCCTCTACGGCAGATGCCGCAATCATATTGGTGGATGCCCGCAATGGAATTATAGAGCAGACAAAACGTCATTCATATATTGCATCTTTGTTGAAAATCGACTACGTGATAGTGGCGATCAACAAGATGGATTTGGTGGATTTCTCTGAAGATGTTTACGAAAATATCAAAAAGGAGTATGCTCATATCGCTGAATTGTTGGGATTGAAACACGTCTTCTTCATCCCTATTTCCGCTTTGAAGGGAGATAATGTCGTGAATGCGTCGGAGAATACACCATGGTATAAAGGAGAAACTCTTCTTCATCTTCTCGAACAAGTGCCGTTAAAGGAGGGAATTGATGAATTGCCTTTCCGTTTCCCAGTACAATATGTGGTACGACCTCAGACTGCGGAGTGGCCTGATTATCGTGCGTATGCAGGCAGAGTGGCAAGCGGCACAATCAAGGTCGGAGATAAGGTGACGGTGCTTCCTTCCTACACAGAATCAACAGTGTCACGTATAGATGAGGGCACTAAGCAGATTGATGAGGCTCAAGCTCCACAAAGTATCAGTATCTCGTTGGCTGACGACGTGGATGTCAGCAGAGGTTCGCAAATAGTAAAGAGCAATGAACTTCCGCATGTGGGGCAGCAGGTGGATCTGATGGTATGCTGGTTGAACCACCGTCCACTTCAATTAAGACAAAAATATATTATCCGACATGCCACAGATGAGGTACAGGGTCTGGTGACGGCTGTCGAATATAAGGTGAATATAAATACTTTGGAGAATGTCTCAAATGATCAAAAGATCAATATGAATGACATAGCAAAAATCACTTTGAAAGTATCCAAACCACTTGCTTACGACTTATATGCAAACAATCGTACGACTGGTTCGTTAATCTTTGTGGATGAAGGGACAAATGAGACTGTGGGAGCCGGAATGATTGTAGAATAGGAGGTGAATATGACCAACGAAGAATTAGCCCAGCAACTCAATGATGAGTTGAAAAACGCGACACCTGAGGAAATTCTGCAATATTTTTTGCCTAAACATGGCAACAGAATAGCGCTCGCATCAAGTCTCGGACTTGAAGATCAGGTGCTCACTGCTATGGCAGTGAAGATAAAGAAAGATGCTCGTGTCTTCACCATTGATACCGGACGTTTGTTCCCAGAATGTTACCAGTTGATCGACCGTACAAACGACAAATATGACATCAAAATTGAAGTTTATTCTCCAGATCATACAGGAGTGGAAACCTACGTCAGAGAGCATGGCGTGAACGCTTTCTATCAGAGTGTGGAATTGCGCAAAGCATGTTGCCGATGCAGGAAGATAGAGCCACTGTTGAGAGCCCTTTCCACTTTGGATGTCTGGATATGTGGACTGAGGGCGTCACAGGCAGTCACTCGTACCAATATAGATGTGGTGGAGTGGGATTCCAACAACGGTCTGATTAAAGTGAATCCATTGGCAAAATGGTCGGAGGAGGATGTGTGGAGATATATAAAAGATAATCATGTGCCATACAATAAGCTTCATGATCAGGGATTCCCGTCAATTGGCTGTCAGCCTTGTACACGTGCTATCCAGCCTGGCGAGGATATCAGAGCAGGCAGATGGTGGTGGGAGGATCCAGAGCACAAGGAGTGTGGCCTTCATAAACGTTGATTCCGATCCTATTGGGTTTGCACGACAAAATTGATTAGAAAACAGTTTCTAAACGTCAAATTCTTTTTAATCCTTGAAAATTATGTATAAGTTACCAGATACATTATCAAACGATATAGAGAAATTAGGAACTCTTGCCGCTGGTTACCAGAATAATACGGTCAGTGGAGTGGAGTTTAAGGCATTCCGTGTGCCGATGGGTGTGTATGAGCAGCGTAAGAATGAGGTTTATATGGCACGTGTCCGTGCTACAGGAGGAGTGATCACTCCTGAACAGCTGATAAAAGTAATAGACATCGCAAAATCAAACGGATCGGATTTGCTGCATATCACTACGCGCGCGGAGATTCAGATCCTTAATTTGGAACTCGATAGCGTAAAGACGGTGCTCGAGCAGTTGCAGAGTGTTGGGTTGGCGACGAAGGGAGGTGGAGGCAACACCGTCCGTAATATACTTGTGAGCGAGTTTTCCGGTATTAGCGACAGCGAAACATTTGACACCACACCTTATGCTATGGCACTTACGGATGCTGTTGTGCCTGAGGCTGATTCGTATTTGATGCCGAGAAAGATGAAGATAGCTTTCTCTTCAGACGAGAATTTTGAGGATTACGCGAATATCAATGATGTGGGACTTGTCGCGAAAATAAAAGATGGAAAACGAGGTTTTAAGGTTTATGTCGGTGGAGGAGCGGGCTCAAAGCCGTCGGTAGGCTGGCTGTACAAAGAGTTCATTCCCGTCGAGGATCTTTATGCCCTGGTGAAAGCCTTAAAGGATTTCTTCAATGCTCATGGTAATCGTAAGGATAAGTATAAAGCACGTATCAGATTTATTTTCTATAAGTTAGGACAGGAAGAAACATTCCGCCTGATCGATGAGTATTTTGAAAAAGCCAAATCGGATGGCAAAACATTGGATGTCCACCCAGAGGATTATCCTCATAGCAAGCCGACGGATAAGACTGTGGTATTGCCTTTTGTCTTGGGAAATATTAAGCTCGACGATGAATCAAAAGTGCAGGCTTTGAAGGATGTGTTACATTATGTGGCTAAGTTTGGAAAACATACAGTCCGTTTCACTCCTCGCCAGAATATCCGTTTTAGAAATATTCCAGACACTGCCTTCCCTGAATTGGAAAAATTGCTGAAAGCATACACTTCTGAATATGAAAAACCTGCAGTGTTGAACAATATTGTGTCATGTACGGGTGCTGACACTTGTAGGTTGGGAATCTGCCTGTCGAAAGGACTTGCTGAAGTGATCCGTCGACGATTGGAAGAGAGTGATATTGATCTGAAATATCTCGATGAGGCGAGAATAAATATTTCAGGATGTCCTAATTTGTGTGGTCAGCCGTTGTGGACAGATCTTGGTTTTGTGGGCAAAGTGCTCCATTCAGATCATGTTTATCCTGCCTATCAGGTGTACGTCGGCGCAAATTATGAAAATTCGCCATCTCTTGCGAAGTCGGTTGGCACTATTAGTGCATATAAGATTCCTGAATTTGTGGAGAAGCTGGTGAAACGTTACGTTGAGACAATTCAGTTGACAGAACTTTTGTATGGAAGTGAAGATGCTCGAAAATTGTCGTTCGGTAAGTGGTTGCGTTCGTCTTTAGGACAGGAAACAGCTTCAAAATTTGCCATAGAATTCAGCAACGTCCCTCTTTTTGCTCAAGACAAGAATTACTATTTCGACTGGGGTAGCGATGAAGTGTTCAACGTGACTAAGAGAGGCAAGCCGGAATGTTCGGCAGGACTGTTCGATATGATCACTGTAGATCAGGAGGCAATCAAGGAATCTTTGGGCAAAAACGACTATAATGTTATTTTCCATGCGTCGCGAATGCTTCTTGTCACACGTGGACTTGATCCTCAGCAGCCATCAGAAGTCTTTGACGCATTTATAGAGAATTTTATAAATACAGGTTATGTCGACGCTACATTCAAATCGCTTGTTTTGCAGGCAAAGCAGGAAGGTGAGCATGGCAATTACGATGGAGAAAAAGCAAGAGCATTGGCAGATGCTGTCAACGGTTTGTATGCCAATATGGATGACGCTCTGCAGTTTAAGAAATCCGATGCCAGTCTGCAGCATAATATAGCGGAGACGAAGGAACGCGAGGTAGAAGCGGCCACAGCAGAAGAGAAGAGACCAAGTGAAGCTGGTTTTGTGGTGACGAGGACAAAGGATCTTCGAGGAGTGTTGTGCCCGATGAATTTTGTTCGCACAAAATTGGAACTTTCCCAATTGCAGTCGGGCGACGTGCTGGAAATCCTTCTCGACGATGGAAAGCCGATTGAGAATGTGCCTGGATCAGTACGTTTGGAAGGGCATACTGTCTTATCTGAAAAACAGTTGCCAGACGGATACTGGCAGGTGATAATAAAGAAAAAATAGATTAGCCGTATATTTGTGCCACAATTAATTTTCAATCTTTGGGAAAGTCCATATAGTGTGAACTATGTGGACTTTAATATTTGATGTTACAAAACAAGTGATAAAACATACTCGGAAATAGTTGGTGAATCGAATTATTTGTATTTTAGCATCGGAGAATGTTTGTGCATAATGATTTCAAACGTTCTCTGCGAATCAAAGTCGGAATGGTTTTGACGCAAATGAATTAATTATAGTGATTTTAATATTAGAAAAAGAAGTATGAGAAGACTATTGAATTTTAAGCTGCTAATTACAGGTCTGATTCTAGGACATTTTACGTTGGGAGCTGTGTCTTGTGACAAGGATAACGATGATCCTGAACCAAAAGATAATACGGAACAAGAAAAGGGTGGGGAAGAGCCGACCTCAAAAAAAGACAGTGTTGATAATGGAGGTACGACGAAAGACGATGCTCTCAAATATACTGAGGCTCAGCTAAAAGCTGCTAACACAGCGGAAAATGCTTCATATTTAAGCAAAGAGGAGAAAATGGTTGTCTATTATATGAATCTGGCAAGAATGGACGGCAAGTTGTTCATAGAGACCTACTTGAAAGATTTAAAAACATCGAATAAAAAAGATGAGAAGTCTTTAATTGAAGAACTGAGTATGATAAAAGAACTTCCAATGTTATATTCAAACCAAAAGTTGTATGAGGCGTCGTCGTTTCATGCGAAAGATATAGGCGACGCGGGTTTGGTGCAGCACGAGTCGTCAGATGGAACATCTCCAGGAGAAAGAATCAAGCGATACTATAATGGTGGAGCTATGGCTGAAAATGTTTCATGTGCATTTGATGACGGAATGAATATCGTGATGCAGATGCTTGTCGACGAAGGTATAGAAAACCATGTCCACCGTGCGAACATTCTTAATCCTAAGTTTAACAGAATCGGAGTGTCCATTCATTCGCATTCAAAATATAATTATTGTTGTGTGCAGGATTTCTCTGATGAGGCAGGAGAATGACAAGATATCTCAATCTGAAATGTTGTGGTAGAAGGTTTTCAATTAAGCGGATAGAATAATTGAGCATTCGAATGTCAATTAGATTTAGAAATCAAACAGGGTGTGCCGAACATTTGTTTTGACACACCCTGTTTGATTATTTGATTTGGTCAACTAATGGTTGATACGTTTCGTCGTTTGGAAACTGATAAGTTGTTGTAATATCTTTCTTGTCTGTTATATCTCCTATTTTTATGTGCGGTTCTTTTATCCCACAAACTTTGATACTATCGTGTATATCAGAGTGCAGGCAGAAAGCACCATAAGTATTGATCCTGTCAACTTGTTCAAAATCACGAGTCCACGGAGATTGAATCGACTGCGGAAAATATCCGCCACATTTACAATCAGCAGCCACCATGCCAATGCTCCTGCCAATATAGACGCGATGCTAAGCACATTCTGCACCGTATCCACGTCACTGGTAAGGAATGAAAATCTTGAGAAAACTCCGATGAACAGAAAGACTACCAATGGATTGGTGATCGTCAGTCCGAACGACGATAGAAAATCCTGCACGATACTGCCTTTCGTCGTCTCCATATTTTTTAATTTGGCGACGGGATTGTCTCTATACGTGTGCAATCCAAAGCAGAACACCACGATGCTGCCGATGATCTCAAGCGCGAATTTGTGCTCTTCTATGAATCCTATCACCATCGACATACTGAATCCAGCTATCAATGCGTAGATCATATCCGACAGCATCGCACCGAATCCTGTGGCGAAACCGTGGGCTTTTCCTCTGTTAAGTGTACGCTGAAGACACAACACGCCTATCGGTCCGACAGGGGCCGATACTACAACGCCGATCAACATGCCTTTTATTAGTGTGTACAACATAATTGCAAAGATAGTAAAATTAAATTAGAAATTATAAATGTGAAATGCGAAATGAATTCGAGACTGTTTAAAAATAAAGAATTGGCTATAATAGTATGAGGATTGGTTAGGGCATTCTGCCCTTAACAATCCTCATAACAATCAGTCATAAACTAGGATCGTGTCTTATAATTTACTCAACACTCACTTTTCCTCCTTCTGAATTTGCACTGAAAGCAGGACAGTAGTGTGGAATCACTTTTGTGATGCCTTGTGTGTACTCTCCGCTCTGTGTCACATGCAATGTATATTCAAACACTCGTGTGCCTTTGCTGATGTGGTCGAAGAACATGCTGTACTCGCTGTCCGTGATGCTCTGGTAGTAGAATTTGCCGTCTGCCCATTCCATTCCTGGTCGTTTTCTGACTGGCTCCAGACATGCTGCGCGGAGGTCGAGCACCTGCACAAAGTCGATGTCTCTGTCGCTTCTTAATGTCATCACAATCTTCACTTTGTCTCCCTTCTTCAGCTTTTCTCCCTCTTTGATCTCCTGAAGCATCTCTTTGTCGTCATCTCCATCGTTGGCTATCACCACTTTGTACATTTTCTTTTTCACTTCAATGCCGCTCTTTCCACTTGTGATCTCTGAATATGGAGCGTCGTAGGCGATATAGATGCCTCCGATACCTTCTTGTCCGGCAGGCTGCTCGATATGTATGTTGTTGCATAATTCAGGCGTGAAGGATTCTTTGTTGTAGTGGATTTTCACATATCCGTCTCCAGCCATTCTCTTCGCGTCGACCTTGGTTCCTCCGATCTTTATGTTTGCGACGGTGCGGTTTCCTTTCTTTCTCAGGTCAGACGTTGCTTTGCCGTCGCCTACAAGTGCGTCGATGGCTGCGAGTGTGCTTTCTGTGCTGTTCCACTGTGTCGTCTCTTTCTTTGTGATGAGATGGAAACGTAGGTCTGACAATTCTTTGGCATCACAACCTGTCTTCTGGAATGCTTTCGTCAACATTGCGTGTGTGCTGATGGCGTTTCCGTAGCGTCCCCAACTATCTTGGTTTTCTTTCCAGTACATGCCGAGCTCTTCAGTCTCTGTTGCACTCTGACGCAATGATTCCACGATTGATTTGGCTTCTTTCTCGTCTCCCTTCATATTCAGGACGATAGCGAATGATGCCTTGCCGTACAGTGTCATCTCTTTGATCTCTTTATGAGCCTTGTCGACGTAATAGTCGAGAATCTTTTGTGTGTTGTTGTCGAGATTCTTGTCGTATGAGATTCTTATTTTGAACACGTCGAATACCCATTCTCTGTTGGCGTTCCATTTCTTCTCGATCTCATTCTTATATGCTTCTGCCAATGCTTTGTCGATGTATTTCACAGCACTTTTCAGCATCTTCTCACACTCTTTTGGCAAGACGCCATATTCACGCATCTCCACCAGATACTTGGCTACATAAACAGTCACATATTCGCTTGGCTTGAAGTCGGCGAACCACGCTATCCCTCCATCTGATTGTTGCAATTTCTGCAACTTGCTGATGGCGTCTTTGTTGGCTTTTGCAATTCTTCCTTTGTCGTATAGCTCAACGATCTTAGCTCTCTGCTCACTCTCGTTCTTGGCCTCGCACATCCAAGGGGTCTGCTGCATCAACACGTTCTTCAACTCTTGGTTTTGCTCGAGTGGCGACGTCGCGTGGATGCCCTCTCTTTTCCATTCCTCCACCACACTTGGAATCTCAGGATAAAGGTTGGCGATGCGTTGTGCCATCTGGTTGACGAAAATAGTTGAGATCAATTCCGTCGCACATTCATATTTTGCATCTTTCACGGATGGAAGTGCCATGAGTGCCTGCCATACAGCGTTATCTGTGTATTCCACGGTGAGTTCGGCATCTTTCATCTCTTTCTCGTTGTATGGGATTGAGAAATCTTTTGTTTCTCCGCCTCTCACGTGCATCGACTTGCTCTTCACTACGTGTGTGCCGTCAGCCAACACTGGCAACTGGTGCACCTCACCGTCGGAGAATGTTCCGCTTTTGCCCACCATCTTGACCTCAATCGCCGCCACTCCTGCTGGCACATCAAAACTCCATTCCTCAACTACTGAGGACTGTGCTGCCACATTGAATTCGTGTGACTGCTGCAGAAGTATTTTGTCTGTCGCTACATCTTTTACGATTATAGCGACGTCGCCTTTCATGATCTTCCGAATTTCGGACTTTCCGTGCGTCTTTATCTCATCGTTGTTTGTGATGGTGGTGGCGAATGCGCACTTGTCTCCTTTTCTTACGAATCTTGGCAAACTTGCCTTGACAGTGAACGGCATCTTTGTTTGCAATTCCTCGCTGGTGATGCAGCTGTTGACTTTTTTGTCGTGTGCAAAAATGAACATCTTCCACGCTGTCAACGCATCTGGAGCTGTGTATTCAAACTCCACACTGCCATCCGCATTGGTTGTCAACTGAGGATAGAAGAATGCCGTCTCCACAAAATTCTCACGGACTTTGACATCTGCGAATTTGTCTTCAATCGTATCTTCTATCATGGTTTCTTCTAATAGTTGATCTTTAGTAATAATATTTGGATCGACGGAAACGCCATAGTCTGCCATGACTTCTTCTTCTACGACATCCGCACTTCTCAACATTTGAGGCGATGATTTGCGCATCATTCCATTTGTAGATACGGCTCCTGTGCAGTCTGCCATTGGAACAGCGTAAGAGTTTGGCATATTAATATTGTCCCATAAGAAATTGATGTTTGGCAATCTTCTATATTCTCCATAATAGATGTTTTTGCCTCCGATCGCAAAATGACGGGAGTAGATATATGGCATGATGGATTCGTATCGATTACGATATGTGTGAAAGTGAGGCAATGTGTGCCAATTAGGAAGCATACCTTGCAGACTTTTGTCTACCATCACAGCTGCAATTTCAAAGTTGTTGCTTGCCGGTTTGACTTTCATCTTCACTTTCTGCTTTTCACCAGGTACGATGTTGCGTACAATCTCAAGAACTTCTATCTCATGTTTTTCTTTTGTCTCTTTTCTTTTGATATACACAATCTCTTTCATCAATTGTTGGTTTCTGACAATGATGAATTCAACATTGATGCTTTTTGTGTCGTTGTTGGCGAAGAATTTGTTGTAGGTGATTTTATATGTCTTCTGCTCATTGTTTATATTTATCCAGTCATCGTGCAGATATTTTCCATCATCGTCTCTTACAATAGCTAAAATCTTGGCATCTTTTTCTGATGAACCGATCAGGATTTTTGCATCACTTGACGGAGTGCAATCGACGTATTTGTTTGGACACCAGATATATTCTTTTAATCCTTCAGGCAATTTTGACGAGTTTTTGTCGTAAACAACAATATCCTCTTTTGCGATGATATCGCCAGATAGAGTTTTTAGCTTTATTTCATAGGATGATGGAGCAAGAGGAGAAATGTCCAAAGTCTCTGTCAAATCACCTTTGCCTTTAATGTTTTTGCTTATCAAAGTCTTGCATGCGATGTTTCTCTCTTTGTCTTCAATAGTCTCGACGACGAGTATCGCTTCTGCCTCTTCATTGAATCTGGCATTGTTGGTGAGATTGACATTGACGTTTAAGGAATTTCCTTTTTCAATAAAATATTCGTTTAGATGCTGATTGTTCAGTGAACGTATTTGTCCGATTACCGCAGAGTCAGCCAAATTTAATTTGTGGCTGGCGGTTACGGTCTCTCCACTTGGCAATACAGCTTCTATTTCAATTTCTATGTAATAGGAACCTTTAGTGATGGCAGAGTCTGAAACAATTGTGAACTTGCCATCATTTTCACATTTTGTCTCTCCTGATGACAGAATATTTGAAGACCAGGCTTCACTGATACGATATTTGACAACTGTTCCTCCGACCGCTTCACCAGAGAATGCCTTGACTTCTCCCTCAAACACAGGTTTGCTGCCATACATTATTGAACTTCCGTCTTTTGTGTAGACTTTTGCTTCTGCCACAGGAAGTTTGTATGATTCCACTGTTATGTTGTGATATCCACGATATGTGTCAATTTCGTTTTTTGATATAGCCTCAATTGAGAACTCTCCGTTCATACGGTCTGCAGGAATATTGAATTTGAATGCTGCCGAACCGAATTCGTTGGTGAAAACCTCTTTTTCTTCGATTTTTTTGCGGTTTGCGTCTTTTAGTATCAGTTTGATTTTCTGGTTTTCAATCACATGCTCATCGTTCTGACTAAGAAATGTCAGCACTGCTTTGCCTTCGATATTTTGGCCGGGGCGGTAAATGCTTCTGTCTGTCAGTATGTTTATCCTGTAATCGGGACGTTGTGTATAGGGATTGTTTTTAATTATATTTGTCCAAGGGGCATAGATGTCTTTGCCTTTTTGTGTATGCAGTCTGTAGTAATGGTTGTCCGACAGTGCAATCGTTGCTTTCCCATCAACAGATGTGTTTTGCTTCTCCTTCAAATTGTATTCCCTGTTTCTAACGTCGTATTTTTCTACGTCTGCTCCTTTCACAGGGTGTCCGGTTTCACCGTCTACAATAAAGACATTTCTTTTTTCTCCTATCGAATTGATGTCTAAAATAGACAAATCAGAGACTGTGAATGTTACATAGTTGTTGTAAAGGTCATCATCAGAGTTGATTCCGTCTCCTTTGAAACGCAGTATATATTTTCCGTAGTCTAATTCGTTGCCGATATTGATTGTTGTGTCTTTATGGATGATGTAGTTAGACGGTGCTAACTTAAATGATTTTATTGCTAATGGTTTCCTTACTTTAAGTAGGGCATTTTTTACTTCTTCTCTGTTCCCATTTTTCTCTATATCCAATGGGTTCATGTCGATGCGGTAGATGTATGCATCTAGCAAATCAATATTAGCATAGGAAATTCCTATCTTCACATCTTTCCCTTTGCCAAAACATGGATCTACATTTCCGTTGACTTCGGCATTTTTGATCCACTTTATGATATTGTTTAGATCTTTGATTCCAGGGTGATTAGGATAAAGCTTTTTGTACTTATCCGTTTCGTCGATAATCAGTTTCGGATATGATTCGATTGTTTCTGAGGAGACTCTGCCTGTGTTTAGCGCTGATATGGTTTCGCACATTACATTATGCTTTTTCACAACTGCGTATACGACGCATGAAGTCTTCCCTTCGTATTGCTTGATAAGATTGTTGATAGTTTCAATCTTGTCTTCGTTGTCGATATAGTTATACCTTTCCAAATAAGAAAGTCGATCTAGCTCAGCATATAATGCTGCGGAATATTCGCCTTTGCTGTTGTGATAGTTTATGACATCGGCGAAAACGGAGTTGATAAAATCTTCTTTAAGCAGATCTTTCTTTACAAGATGGATTGGCAGATAAAATAAATTTGCGCCATGGTTAAATTCAATGTGCTCGTAGTAGAATGAGAATAGCGACGGAAGCATCGCATCAAATAGAGATGGACGCAATGTCTTGTATTCATCAGTTATTTCATTGCTTTTCATAAACAAAGAGCGATATTTCTCTGACGACGTGGATAATAGAGTCTCTTTGTCCTTAACTATATTGTTGACGTGGTTGCGGATTTGTTTGCGGATCTCCTCGTGCGACATCTCACGTAGATTGTCGGCTGCATACTGTTTCTCTTCCTTATCTTTGACGGAAGGCACAGCGCCAGGGTATCTCTCCATCACATCGATGAAATTCATCATCATTTTTGCCATGAAAAGTTCACAACATGCTTTCTCCACTGGTGATTTGAAAGCATCCTTCAGTTCTGACGCTTTTTTGTAGTGGTTGATTATGATATCCTCTCCCTCTTCACGGTTGGCGTTGCGGGGAGTATTTCTGATGTCTGCTGTGATGTTGTATTCGCAGCCAAGGTCGATGGCATAATCATATATTGCGCATCGCAGTTGGTTCAGTTCGTCTTTCTCCTTTTTTGCTGTCGCACGTATCTCGTCAACTTTCTTTTGGGCATCTTTAAGCAAAGGATTGTCCATAAGCCTGTCTATCTCACTCCATTTTGAAGAGTAGTCGAATTTAGATGTCTTGTTGTTTCCCATAATAGACAAAGAAAGAAAAGTTAGTATCACTGATAATATGAGTTTCATTTTGCTCATGATAGTTTTGGTTTTGAAAATGTTGTGCACAGCGATAAGGCTGAGTGACTAAATCTGTAGACGTGTCGCATTCACGTCGCCGCTAATTTTAGAAAAGCAAAAAGAAGGGAGATCTTGAATGTCCCCCTTCTTCTTTAATTTGGTTGAAATAAATTATTTCAATGGAGACTCGATGATGATGTAGTCGCCATTTGCAGTCTTGTCGTACCAAGTGTTGTTGGCGAAGTAGTACTTCTTGCCGCTCACCTCAACTATTTTGGCATCTGCTGGCAACTGAACCTTTGTTGCTGGTACGATTCCTCTTGTAGCGGGAGTCGTGTCGGCTTTGGCTTCTGTTGCTTTTGATGTTGTGTCAGCTTTTGCTTCTGTAGTTGTTTCCTCAGACTTTGTCTCCTTCTGGATAGCAACAGGCTCCTCGATAAGCATGTATCCGCCTTCCACTGGCATATACCATTTGTTGTCGGCGAAGAAGAAATCCTGGTTGGCAACCTCGATTTTCTTGTTGTCTTCAGGCAATTGCTCGATTATAGTCGCACCTTCAGTAGGAGCGTCAACCACCTGGTAGCCGTTATCAGTCGCTACAAACCATGTTCCTTCACCCACGTAGTAAGTCTTGCCATTAACAACGATTGCAGAGCATTCGTATGGCAACTCAGGCACATTAAGTGTCTCGTCGTCAGCGATAGGTGTCTCTACAATTTCATATCCATTGTCTTTTGGAGCGAACCAAGTGCCCTGACCGTAGTAATAAGTCACATTGCCTACGTAGACAGGGAAGCAATGGTATGGTAGGGTAGTGAAGTACCATCCGTATGGGTAAGCCACCAACTCATATCCCCAATATGGATCCCAGCGGTAGTATCTTCCGCAGTGCACATAGTATCTGCAGTTTCCATAGTAGAATGGATGATAGTGATATCCTATGTGTGAATGGTACACATGACCATGACGTCTCGTTACGCGGTTGTGAAGATGTGTCCTTGGTGTACGAGCTATTCTTGACGAGCCTACTCTTGACGCATTTGTGCTGTGTGCATGAGAGATAGCTGGCTTGCGAGAAGTCGCATTCACACGTGGTCCTGTTGTGCGTATTGGACGTGCTGCCACCTCGTTGCGAGAACGAACAGCTGGTGTGCTTCTCTGTACAGATGGAGATGCCGCTGTGCGAACTGTCGAACGTGAAGATGTTGGACGAGATGTCGTTGAACGACTGCGAAGTCCGGATGAACTTGGTGAACTGCTATATGATCTAGATGTGCTTGGCGAGCTGCTGTATGATCTTGACGAACTAGGCGAGCTGCTGTATGATCTAGATGAGCCTGCTGATGGTGAGCTATATGAACGACTTGATGACCCTCCGCTATAGCTTGAGCCAGATGATGAGCGTCCACCGCTGTAGCTAGATGAACTGCCACTGCTGCTACCGCCTCCTCTTGATCTCTGCGCTGTGGCTGAGACTGAAAAGAGAAGGAACAAAAGTGAGAACAAAATCTCAATAAAACGTGTACTTTTCATATCCTTCAAAATTTTTAGTTTATGCAAATGTAAGACAACTCTTTGTTTTTTACATCATCTGAAAATTTAAAAAATGTTATAAAATAGAAAAATGAGTGAAATATGTGTTGAATAATAGGTTTAGAGGGGGATATAAATTAAGAATTCATGTTGATTGCCCATATAGATGTGTTTCCCAACAAATATGAATTAAGCATTACGAATTATGCATTATTTATTGTCTTTTGTGACTAAAATTCAATAAATTCTATTTTGTTGGCTCTTTTTTCCATATTTTTTGTATTTTCGTCGCATTGTTTTATAGACATTGATGAAATATAACACTTTATACTATGAATAAGCATAAAATGAAAAGAGCAGTTGTGGCCTTCTTGGCGGCTATTCTTTGTCAGGGTGCTTTTGCCGATTTGAAGACGGAATTGACTGTTGTCGAGTTCGACTCTAAGTCTCACGTCTACAAAATTGAAGAGAGCGGAGAACTGTCTTTTGAAGAGAAGTCCCTTGTGATTAAAGAGAATGAAAAGTCGGAGGCGAAAATCCTAAGTTTGGGAAACATCACCAAACTTCTTATAAAGGAAGTCTCAGCTGTGAATGATTTATCGTCAGATTCTCAATCTATTACATTGTATCCAAATCCTGCGTCTTCAGAGATTTTTATCTCTGGATTTGAGGGAGTTAAGACAGTGGAAATCTATTCTATCAGTGGTGTACTTGCAATGAAGACAACTGCTGAAAATGGTTCGGTGATCAATATTAGTAACCTTCGTCAGGGTATCTATATCGTGAAGGTTGATGGTAAAACTGTAAAACTTTGTAAGATATGATTAAAAGAAATATGCTTTTAGCATCTGCAATGTTTTGCACGATTGCTGCATTTGCAGGTACAGAGATGTCTGTGTATCAGGGCTCGGATGTGAGTGTCCGTGTCGTGAATCCAGAAGCAAAGATGAAATTTGGTGGCGGTAAGATCACTTTTGGAGAGGATGAGTTTGCAACATCGAAGGTTGACAGTATCATTTTTAAGCATTATGTGTCTGTTGCTTTTGATGGAGATAAGGTTACTGTTTCCAATCCATTCGATAGTGTCGATGTGAAGGTAGACGGTACGACTGTGGAAATCAATTCTGAATTTGTCGGTAGAGAGATAAAGTATAGATTCTCTGGTAAAAGTACCAACGGAAATGTCATTTTCTCATCTAAATATAAGTCGGAATTCGAGTTGAACGGACTTGATCTTACAAGCTCGGGAGTAAATCCTCCAATCTATGTTTTGACAAAGAAGAACACTGAGGTTCGTTTGGTTGGAAGCAACTCGTTGAAGAACAGTGATAAAGATACTGTTGGAGCTACAATGCGAGGCCGTGGACAGTTTGAATTCAAGGGCGACGGTTCTCTTGATGTCACTAGTGTTGTGGGCCATGGTATCCAGAGCAGCGACTATGTGGAGGTTAAAAACGGAAAGATTACTATCAATGCCGCTTCCGACGGTATCCACGTCAACGACTACTATTTGCAGTCGGGTGGAGAGGTGACTGTCAATTGTAATGCTGACGGAGTCGATGTGGGTGAGGGTTACGCTGAAATCAACGGTGGCTCACTTACTGTTAAGTCGGATGCGGTGGATGCAAGAGGTATCCGTTGTACTTTCGAAGAAGGAAAGGAAAACAATGCATCTATTAATATCAATGGAGGTAAGGTCGATATCCAGCTTTCAGGCGACGGTGCAAGAGGATTAAAAGCTGATAGCACCGTTAAGATTGACGGTGGAGATATCTTGATTGTGTTGTCTGGTAAGGCTTACGACGATGGTACTGAGTTCAATTATCCTTGTGGAATCAAGGCTGATAAGACAATTACCGTAGAATCTGGAAATGTCGTTGTGATATGCCAGTCGACAGCTGCAAGTTCACGTTGCGCGCAGGCTGATTTGTCGATTGATTTCAATGGAGGTGTCACAACACTTTATCAGAATAGTGTTGGCAGAGTGTCTGGAGCCAAGAAGACAAATGTGGTGAAATCGGACGGTAATTTGACAGTCAAGAAAGTGGGTAATCTTTATGTCTTCAGTGATCCTGAAGAGATTAAGTCATACAATGTCACTGCTGTTGTCGTCGGAGATTATACGTATGATCCGGATTCTGATGATATAGAGGATCTAGAGGATTACATCATGGTCGTTCCTGAGAATTGGGAGAGCTATGAAAAGTATGTCAAGTAAGACTCCCGTCGGGTAGACATTTGAAATTTGAAATAGAGACGGTGGATTTTTCCACCGTCTTATTTTTTTTATCACTTTTTTTCTCATTTGACATTTTTCTTTAACTTTGCGGTCAACAAAGAATTTTGATATGAACGAATACGATATCTTAAAAAACTTCGGCCTTGTAGCATTGAAAAAATTAAAAGCAGTGGTTACTAACAAATATTTGTTGGCGATCTCCGCATTTTTTGTTTTGTCATTTTTCATCATGGATAACACCTATATTGACAGGTTCGACAATTACAATAAAATCCGTGAGCTGAATTCTCAGATTGAGTCTTACGACAAGCAGATTGAGACATGCTTGGAAAAGATGGATGAGTTGAGCACAAACAAAGCCAATCTTGAACGTTTCGCGCGTGAGGAGTATTACATGAAACGTAAGAATGAAGAGGTTTTTATAATTGCGGATGAGGATTAAAGTGACAGACTTTTATACCTGTGAATGAATTCTTCTGTGAGGATTTGATGTGCTTATAGATTTTTTTGATTTCTTGGCGATTCCTGTGAAGTAGGTGTCGGGGATGGAAGGATGGAAAAATGACAACCAATTAAATTGTGGCTGAAATTGTTTTTTAATCAAAATAAAAAGACTATCTTTGCACGCTAAATATATTAGCAAGTCATATCCTATAGGAATGATATTTTAAGAATATTGAAAAAAACGGTTTGCTTATGTCGGAAATTCAGAATGTGTTTCCGGGATGGTGAGAATCGATATGTCTTAGTCCTATATAAGGAAATATTGTATATGTCTTTGATAATCTGATAGATTTTGCTGATATTGCGACTTTTAAAACTAAACAATATTGGTTGAATAGAAATGCATTTCTACGACCTAAAATTATAATATGAGAATTTTTCTAAGGAATATAGTAGCGACGGTGGTATTGCTTATGTCGCTGATAGTCAACCCAGCCAAGGGCCAGACGGGATCTGTATATCCAGTGGATTTGAACGTCATGCTTGCGCCTCCATTCGGAACCTGTCTGACAGACCTGACGAACACGAACCGATTCGTGATCCAGGCGCTGCTCCGCGACATGAACCACGGCAACGACTATCAGATGGTGATCCAGATGCGAGTGAAGTCGCTGTCGAGCCTGAACACTGTGTTCCTTTCCCATACCAAACCGTTCTCTATAGGCATGGGCAAGCCGACGGTGGTGCTCAGCGCCAACAACTCGACGGTGAGCATCAGCGATTTCTTCGACGAGGCCAACATTCTCGCGCTGCCGGGGTCAGTCAGGCTGAACAACAACTGTCTTCCGGAGGGCTCATATATGTTCTGCTTCCAGGCGTTCGACGCCATGGCGTATTTCGGAGGCCAGCGAATCCCAATCAGCAAGGAGTTCGCACTGACGGCGTTTATGGAGGATGGAGCCGCTCCGATCCTTCTCAGCCCGAGAGACAACGACATGATCCCGTGCATGGCTCCGGATATCAATTTCATGTGGCAGCAGCCGTTCGTGACATCCGGGCTCAACACCTACACGCTCCAGATAGCGGAGGTGACAGACCCAAGCCACGACAGTCCCCAAGTGCTGGAGACAGGCAATATACTTGAGTATAAGGGACTGATGGTTCCGATGAAAAATGTGAATGTGACGGAGGCCAAATTCCAGAAGGAGCACACCTACTACTGGCGAGTGATCATGTGCGACAAGAACGGCACACCCCGCTACAACTACCCCAACAAGGGAGCGAGCCCGGCATACAGGTTCGTCTATTGCGGCACACCGCAGGAGCCTGAGCCAGAGGACCCGTGGGAGCAGAAGGTGCCCCAGGCCAAGGCGATCGGCAAAGGCCTTGACACACTCCGCATGGACAGCGTCCGTGTGGACGAGGCGACAACCTGCACGGCAATATGGTTCAAGGACTCAGTGGAGGTGCGCGAGAAATACGACGGCGTCATAATAGAGGTCAAGAAGACGACCCAGGACACATGGACACCGTTCAAGCTGGAGAGCACGGTCCGCACGGACACGACAATAGAGCTGTCGTCGCTCTCGTATAACGACTCGTTCATGGTGCGCGGCCAATACTATATGCTTGAGGAGGGCAAACCAGTCTACGCGCCATACAGCGACACCGTATATTTCAGGATCAAACACCCTGCCGACACTGTCGACTGCGGGGCACCGATCCCTGAACTGACCGACTGCTCCGGCTCAGGAGAGAGGTCGGAGTTCCGCCTCGGCGACAGGTTCTCGGCTAACGGCACATCCGTGACGATCGACTCCATCATCTCGCAGAAGGTGAACGGCAGTTCATTGACGCTCACGGGTCTAGGCCACATTCCGTTCCCTATCCTGTCCAATTTCGGACTGAAGGTGAGCTTCACGGATGTGGAGATCAACTGCGACAACCAGCTGAAAAGGGGCAAGGTCATCTCCGTCTACGACGAGAAGACTGCGGCGATGATCGACCTCAACAACATCATCGGAAAGGGAAGCGCAGGAAACGACCTGGGACAGTCTGACGCCATATTGAACGATGGCGGCGGCGACGTCTCCAACCTCAGCGAGGGTGACGTGATCCTTAACGACGACAACAAGGTGACGGTGAAGGATCCGGAAGGCAACGAGATATCCGTCGGAACCATCATCGACCTC
>JAEIGA010000069.1_pt1 | contig 130702 bp, 128 predicted proteins | sample 9270691 | NCBI WGS metagenome assembly JAEIGA01 (sample SAMN17057246, study PRJNA624740) | gut metagenome | biome: biome; isolation source: fecal sample | host: Bos grunniens | place: China: Xizang | collected 2019 | reverse complement strand
TCATGATACCACTCTGAATAGGAGCATACTTGTTAAGAGTGTCAGCCATAGGAGCAAGACAGTTAGTTGTGCAGGATGCAGCAGAGATAATCTTATCTTCAGCAGTAAGAGTATCTTCGTTTACGCTGTAAACGATAGTAGGAAGATCTTTACCTGCAGGAGCAGAAATAACAACCTTCTTAGCACCGGCATCAATATGAGCCTGTGACTTTTCTTTTGAGCAGTAGAAACCGGTACACTCGAGAACAACATCAACGCCGATTTCACCCCAAGGAAGATTAGCAGCATCTTTTTCAGCATAAATTTTGATAACCTTACCATCAACAGTAATGCTGTCTTCGCCAGCAACTACAGTATCAGCAAGAGCATATCTACCCTGTGCAGAGTCATACTTAAGAAGATGAGCAAGCATTGCAGGGCTGGTGAGGTCGTTAATAGCAACAACTTCATAACCTTCTGCACCGAACATTTGTCTGAAAGCCAGACGGCCGATACGGCCAAAACCATTAATAGCAACTTTAACCATTAGAAAAACCTCCTAAAATTTTTTCAAGTTTTGCCTTTACTATTCTATCCTAAAGTTAGCAATTTTTCAAGACCTTTTTGTTATTTTTTTGTCATACAGCACAATTTGGAACAAAATACAATAAAAGCACCGTTTGAATGAATTATTTTGTATTATTTTATACAATAGATTTTATAAGCTCTTCAGCGCACAAAAGTCCATCAACCGCCGCAGATACAATTCCGCCGGCATAACCGGCACCTTCGCCACAAGGAAATAAGCCCTTTATGCTTACACATTCACATTTTTCATTTCTTAAAATACGAACAGGTGATGAACTTCGTGTTTCGGGGGCAATAAGTATTGCTTCTTTATCAGCAAATCCTTTTAATTTTTTATCAAGAAGAGGTATTCCCTTCTTCAAAGTATCACAAATAAATTCAGGGAGTATAAGACTAAAATCAGTAAATACCGTTTCAGGCTTTACAGTAGGTAATACTTTGCCAAACTTAGCTTCTTCGCCGTAAATAAAATGGCCTACGGTAGTAATAGGAACCTTACCTTTTGCGATATTATAAGCCTTTTTCTCTATTTCTAACTGAAGACGGCATCCCTCGAGAACATCATCGCCGTTCAAATCTTCGGGAGAAACACCTACAAGAAGCGCACTATTAGCATTCTTGCCGTTTCTTGCATTATAGCTCATACCATTAACAGCAATTCCGTCAGGCTCACTCGATGCGTTTACAACCTCACCGCCGGGACACATGCAAAACGTATAAAGACCTCTCTTATTATCAAGATGTACCGCTAATTTATAAGGTGCGGCAGATAAAGCAGGATGCTCGGAAAAATCGCCGTAAAGAGCAGAATTTATATCTTTTTGAAGATGTTCAATTCTAACACCCATTGCAAAAGGTTTGCGCTGCAATGCAACATTTTTATCCTTTAACAGAGAAAATATATCTCTTGCAGAATGACCTGTGCAAAGAATAACGCTCTCTGCTGTTATAACCTCTCCATCAGCAATAACACCACTTATACCTTTATCATCAAAAATCAAGTCAGTAACCTTGGTATCAAAGCAAACCTGACCGCCAAGTTTAATTATCTCATTTCTGAAATTTTTTACTATTTTGCAGAGAATATCTGTACCAATATGTGGTTTTGCGTCATATAAAATATCTTCATTTGCACCAAATTCATAAAATGCTTCAATAACGGCACGGCATCGGTTATTTTTAATTCCTGTGTTAAGTTTTCCGTCTGAAAAAGTACCTGCACCGCCCTCTCCGAATTGAATGTTGGAGTCAGGATCAAGAATACCATTTTCAAAAAAATCCTTGATCTTCTTTGTTCGTGTATCCACATCACTTCCACGCTCCAGAACAAGAGGCTTCATTCCTGAACGTGCAAGAAGTAAAGCCGCAAACATACCCGCGGGTCCAAAACCAACAACAACAGGACGCTTTTTATTATTACAGTTTATCTGCCAATTATATTTTTCTTTTCTGAAATAATCAACATTTTTCCGTTTAACAAGTTTCTTTTCAATGGAACTTTCTAAGTTTGCGGTAAATGAACAACAAAAGCAAACATTATTTTTATTTCGTGCATCAACTGATTTTTTGTAAAGCTGAGAAAAAATAATATTATTTCTGTCGATTTTCAGAACTGATGACACTATTGTCGAAACATCGTTAAAATCGGTATCAAGAGGTAAAAAAACGTTTTGTATTATTATCATTTGTATTTATCAGCTATCCCTTCTGCTGCACATGCGGCACTTGACCATGCCCATTGCAAATTATATCCGCCGCAGTCACCGTCGACATCAAGCACCTCACCAATAGCATAAAGTCCTTTATGTTTTGTGGATTCCATAGTAAAATCGGAAAAGTCCTTTGTAGAAATACCCCCTGCGGTAACCTGAGCATTTTTGATTCCGTTAGTGCCATAGACAGCCAGAGTAAATTTACATATACACTCGGCAAGACTTCTCATATCTTTGTCGGTCAAATCGCACACCGGATAGGTCAGCTTAATATCACACTGTTTAAGAATGGTATGCCCAACCATTTTAGGAAACAAACCCACAAAGAAATGCTCTGTTGTTCTGTCACGCAACAGATTTCTTCTGTTAATGAGCATATCAACAACTTCATTATAGCTAAAATCAGGAAGCATATTAATTTTAACGGTTTTTGTGCCACTTAGTTTTTCTGCAAATCTTGAAATCTGAAGTACAGGTGGGCCTGAAATACCAAATTTCGTAAACAGTAGCTCTCCCCTCTCACTGCGAATCTTTTTATCGTCAGCATAGGAAGTAACTTGAGCATCAATTTTTATACCGTTTAATGCAGATATGGGTTTAGTATCGGTAACCAATTGTACAATAGAGGCAGTAGGTTTAACAAGCTTATAACCGAGCTTTTGGAGAATATTAAAACCCGAACCGAATGAGCCTAATTTATCACCTCCGGCAATACCGCCGGTAGCAATAATAACATTTTCACCGCTAAATTCACCATCGTTGCAGGTGATAGTATATTCATTATTTTCACAAATAATTTTCTCTGCTTTAACACCACTGATAATATTTATATTAAGACGACTAACCTCAAGACGCAGTGCATCCACAACCGAAGAAGCTTGTAGGCTGAATGGATACATTTTCCCATTATCACCCTCGAAAAAAGGTATGCCAATGCTTTCAAAAAATTCTTCAGTGAAATTATAACCATACTTTGAAAGTGCGTTATGACAAAAATCGTCTACCTCGGAATGATATGATGAAAACTGTAAAAATTTATTTGTTATATTGCATCTGCCGTTGCCTGTAACTATAAGCTTTTTGCAAACCCTGTCAAGCGCTTCAATAATAAGAACACGAGCATCTTTGAGCTGACGTTTAATAAGAATTGCGGCACACATTCCCGAAGCTCCGCCGCCAACAATTATAGTATTGTATTTCATAATCGCTACTCCTCAGTTCCCCAGTATTTTCTGTCAAGGCTTCTGAACTGAATAGCCTGAGCTATATGAAGCATCTCTATTTTTTCTTTTTCATCAAGGTCAGCTATAGTACGTGCAACCTTTAGAATTCTGTCATAAGCTCTTGCTGACATACCCAGATTATCAAAAGCAGATTTAAGAATCTCGGAGGCATCCTCTGTCATTACACAAAATTCCTTTAGCATAGATGTTGTAAGACGAGCATTACAGGTAATCCCCGTACCTTTGTAACGCTCGGTCTGTATTTTACGGGCAGCATTAACTCTTGCTCTTATCTGAGCTGAGGTTTCTTCCTTTACCTTTGAATTAAGTGAATTAAAATCAACAGGCGGAACCTCTATATGTAAATCCATTCTGTCAAGCATAGGTCCCGAAATTCTGTTAAGATATTTTCTAACTAAATTTTCGCTGCAGGTACAGTTTCTTGTGGGATGTCCGAAAAATCCGCAGGGACAGGGGTTCATAGCTGCAACAAGCATTATTGAGCTTGGATATGTAAGACTTCCTGCAACTCGGGATATAGTCACCTTGCCATCCTCAAGCGGCTGACGAAGTCCCTCCATAGTGGTTCTACCAAACTCAGGAAGCTCGTCAAGAAAGAGTACGCCGTTATGAGCAAGTGAAATCTCTCCGGGACGAGGCACAGTGCCACCGCCAGTCAGACCAAATGCAGAAATCGTATGATGCGGAGACCTGAATGGTCGTTTGGTTATCAAAGGCTTTTTATTATCAAGCACACCTGCTATAGAATGTATCTTTGTGGTTTCAATAGATTCTTCAAAGGTCATTTCGGGCAAAATAGTAGGTATACGTTTTGCAAGCATACTCTTGCCCGACCCGGGAGGACCAATGAGGAGCAGATTATGGCCACCCGCAGCAGCCACCTCTATAGCTCTTTTCGCCTTAGCCTGTCCTCTTACATCACAAAAATCAAGCACATCATACAAATTTTCATCGCTGATTGTATCTGGCTCGGTTTTGTTTATTAACTGAACATTATTAAGGTGCAACAATACATCTCTCAGGGAAGCGGCACCATATATATTAATTCCGTCAATAACACTTGCTTCCTTAGAGTTTTCCTGTGGTAAAAATACATCAGAGTATTTTTCGTCATGGGCGGTAATGGCCATAGCAAGAGCACCGTTTACCGACCTCAATTTTCCATCAAGGGACAATTCACCAATAAATACTTTATTCTGTGTAGCCACATCAATCTGATTTGAAGCCAATAAAAGCGCAATTGTAATAGGCAAATCATAATGAGAGCCACCTTTTTTAAGGTCTGCAGGAGCAAGATTAACAGTTATATGACCATTAGGAAATTTAAATCCGCAATTTTTAATAGCTGAACGCACGCGGTCTCTTGCCTCTTTTACTGCTGCATCTGGCAGACCAACAATATCAAAGCAAGGAAGGCCTCTGGATACATCAGCCTCCACCTCTACTATATATGAGTTCATACCAAAAAGACCAACACTGCTGACTTTGGCAAACATAACTTCACCGCCATAAATATATTTTATTTATTATAGCACACAATCTAAAATAATTAAAGAACAAAATATATTTTTAGTAATATAAGACTATTCGTTACTAAAAATTGTAAGCTGACGATTATCGTCACAAACACTCAGAAGTATTTCCCTTTCATTTTTATATCCCTGACACTTAAGCTCATTACTTAGCCAATTTTTATCAAGGCCGAGCCTCTTTAAATTTTCCTCTAAAATTCTACCATCCATTATAACCTCTGTGCTTATTGCATCTATAGGTGGAATTATATTCAAATCATTTGGATTAATCGGTCTTTTGGTAGCCTTAGGTAACACAGTAAGTCTGCCGTTATATTCAAAAATTGCCGTCTGAATATCATTTAAATTGAAATACCCTTCCTGACGGCACATAACCATAAACTCACTTAAATCCATTTTAGCCTTCTTCATATTCTTACGGTAAATTTTCCCGCCGTTCATAATAATGGTGGGTGTGCCATTAACAAATTTTCTAAGTCTGGGCAACTTTCTTGTTATATACGATAATCCTGCTGCTATTACACCGTAAACTATCATAGCAATAAGCGGTTTTATAGGTTCCTCTAATTCAGTGGCTAATTCAGCCGCTATTGAACCAATGGTGATACCGGTAATATAATCAAAAAAATCAAGTTGAGACATCTGTTTGTGACCTAAAATCTTTGCAATCACAAATAACGCCGCAGCCGACAAAACCGAAGTGAAGATAACCTTTAAAATATCCATATTACCCCTCCATTTTAAAATAGTATTACCTGATTATAATAAAGTAAACGGACAATGATGTTGACCTATCGATCTAACGAGGTTGTACCCTGCGGCCATAAACACAAAAAACAAAGCACTTCCAAAGAAGTGCTTTGTTTTTTTGGTCGAGGCGACAGGATTTGAACCTGCGACCTCTGCGTCCCGAACGCAGCGCTCTACCAAACTGAGCCACGCCTCGATTGCGACTTTGATATTATATAGCATATAAATAGAAAAGTCAATACTAAATTAAGACAAAAGCAGGTCTTGCGACCTGCTTTTAGTTATATTTTTTTAACGCCGATAGTTACCTTTTCACCATTAAGTTCCCACTCTTTACTAAACCCATCCATTGAATCAAAATCAAATTCATCAGCAAGAGTATCAGTAGAAATTTCAAGAGCATTTTTCTCGGTTATATCAGCAATTCTTTCATTTCCCTGCATAAACACAGCGATATGGTCGGTTACCTCAAAACCTGCTTCTTTACGCATTGTCTGAATCTTACTTGTAATCTCTCTTACAAAACCTTCTTCAATAAGCTCATCGGTAAGTACAGTGTCAAGAGCAACTGTGATACCGTTATCGGAAAGAGTGAACAATCCTTCCTTCTGTGTTGTTTCTATAAGAAGGTCTTCTTCATTAAGCTCAACTAAACCGCTTGCAAATTCAAACATAAGCTTTCCGTTTTCTTTAAGTTCTGCATAAGCCTTAGTTCCGTCAAGTGTGCTAAGAGCATTTCTAATATCACCAAGCTGTTTGCCATACTTAGGACCTACAGTTCTGAGTTGTGGCTTAAAGGCATAGCTTACAAGGTCGCCTGTATCCTTGACAAAGCTTACAGTCTTGATATTAAGCTCTTCTTCGATAATCTTAGTAGCCTCATCGCTAAGCTCAGTATCGCACTTAACATACATAACAGAAAGTGGCTGACGGTTCTTAAGGTTAGCACCATTTCTTGCGGCACGGCCGAGAACAACAATATTAAGCACAGCCTCCATATCTGCTTCAAGCTTTTCATCAATTGCACTCTCATCAACTGCGGGGAAATCACAAAGATGAATACTCTCAGGAGCAGAGTTGTCAAGACCTCTGACTATATTCTGATAAATATTTTCAGACATAAACGGAATCATAGGAGCAGCAGCCTTTGCGGTAGTAACAAGAGCTGTATAAAGGGTCATATATGCTGCAATTTTATCCTCAGGCATACCCTGTACCCAGTAACGCTCTCTGCCGCGTCTTACATACCAGTTACTAAGCTGGTCAACAAAGCTTTCAAGTGCACGTGCTGCCTCAGGAATTCTGTAATTATAGAGATTTTCGTCCACTGCCTTAACCATAGAATTCATACGTGACATAAGCCACTTATCCATAACAGATAATTTACAGTCAGCAAGGTTATGCTTTGTGGGGTCAAATTTATCAATATCAGCATAAAGAACATAGAAAGCATAGGTATTCCAAAGAGTTCCCATAAACTTTCTTTGTCCCTCGGTTACAGCCTTACCATAGAAACGGTTAGGAAGCCAAGGAGCTGAGTTTGTATAGAAATACCAGCGCACAGCATCTGCACCGTATGTTTCAAGAGCTTCAAATGGGTCTACTGCATTACCCTTTGATTTACTCATTTTCTGTCCGTGCTCATCCTGAACGTGACCGAGAACTATAACATTCTTATAAGGTGCTTTATTGAAAAGCAGGGTTGAAATAGCAAGAAGCGAATAGAACCAACCTCTCGTCTGGTCAACAGCCTCAGAAATAAAGTTTGCAGGGAACTGAGCCTCGAAAAGTTCTTTATTTTCAAAAGGATAATGATGCTGAGCAAATGGCATTGCACCTGAGTCAAACCAACAGTCAATTACCTCAGGAACACGCTTCATTTCTCCACCACACTCAGGGCACTTAATAGTTACTGCATCAACAAAAGGACGGTGAAGTTCAATATCATCAGGACAGTTATCACTCATTTCCTTAAGCTCAGCAATACTGCCTATAGCGTGTCTGTGACCGCAATGACATTCCCAGATATTGAGAGGTGTACCCCAGTAACGATTACGGGAAAGTCCCCAGTCCTGAACATTTTCAAGCCAGTCGCCAAAACGTCCCTTACCGATGCTTTCGGGTATCCAGTTAATTGTGTTATTATTTCTAATGAGGTCATCCCTTACCTCTGTCATTTTTATAAACCAGGATTCTCTTGCATAGTAGATAAGAGGTGTATCACATCTCCAACAGAACGGATAATCATGCTCAAACTTTGGAGCATCGAAAAGAAGTCCTCTGTTTTCAAGATCAACAAGAACCTTGGGGTCTGCATCCTTAACAAACAGACCTGCAAATGGAGTTTCCTCTGTCATATTACCTTTTCCGTCAACAAACTGAACGAAAGGAAGGTCATATTTTCTGCCAACCTTAGCATCATCCTCACCGAATGCAGGAGCTATATGAACGATACCTGTACCGTCAGACATAGTAACATAACTGTCACAGGTGATGAAATGTCCTTTTTTCTTCTGCTTTGCAGCAACAACGGCGGCACAGTCAAACAGTGGCTCGTATTCTCTGCCCTCAAGGTCGATACCTTTCATTGTTTCAAGAACTGTATATGCAGGAGTATCCTCAGTAGCAAGTTTACCAAGAACCTTATCTGCAAGAGCCTGTGCCATATAATAAACATTACCGTCAGCAGCACATGCCTTAATATAAGTATCCTCCGGGTTTACACAAAGTGCAACATTGGAAGGAAGAGTCCAAGGAGTAGTTGTCCAGGCAAGGAAGAACGCATCTTCACCAATAACCTTAAAGCGAACTACAGCACTTCTCTCTTTTACAGCTTTATAACCCTGAGCAACCTCGTGGGAAGAAAGGGGTGTTCCGCAACGGGGACAGTAAGGAACAATTTTAAAGCCTTTATAAAGAAGGTTTTTGTTATATATTTCCTTTAGAGCCCACCATTCTGATTCAATAAAATCATTGTGATAAGTAACATAAGGATTATCCATATCAGCCCAGAAGCCAACAGTTTGGGAGAAATCCTCCCACATACCCTTATACTGCCAGACACTTTCTTTACAGTGAGAGATAAAATCGGAAAGACCATATTTTTCAATCTGCTCTTTTCCGTCAAGACCGAGCTTTTTTTCAACCTCTAATTCAACAGGCAGACCATGAGTGTCCCAACCGGCTTTTCTTGGTACCATATAACCCTTCATAGTGCGGTATCTGGGAATCATATCCTTGATAACACGTGTTAAAACGTGACCGATATGAGGCTTACCATTAGCAGTAGGAGGACCGTCATAAAATACATAAGGTTCACCCTTTGCACGTGCCTCTATACTCTTTTCAAAGATTTTTTCGTCACGCCAGAATTTTTCTATTTTCTTTTCTTCTTCGACGAAATTAAGATTAGTGGATACTTTTTTGTACATCATAATACCCCTTTCACATAAACAACCTATATCTTACCATAACTACCATAAAAAAGCAACAGTAATTTAACTGTTTTCTATGGAAACAATTTTGCAAAGCACAGCAAATCTAGCATCGTCATCTCTGCCTGTACAGGTAGAAAGTATAATAATGTTATCATCATTCCCAACAGAAACATCTGCTTTTATTGCAGATTTAGAAAAAGCGTGTGAAATAAGCTGTGATTTATCTTCAACATTACAGCTTGTAGAAAATACAGTATCATAAACGGTAGTCTGATATGCAGAAAAGACATCAAGCCTGAAATTACCTTGCTCTGTATAAAGATAAAAAGAAGGATATGCCTCATAATATGACTGATTTCTGTAACGACGGATGGTAGCAAACATAGTACCATTCTTCATATTATGACCGTAAATCATGGTAATGCTGTCAGTATAATCAGAGCTGTTTCTATAGTCCATAAATATTGAGCCGTTTACATTTTTCTTCTTATTAATTGTGTGGGTTAGATAATAGTCATTGTCATCCCCCTGAAGAATGGGATAATTAACAACTCCGTTCTGATTAAACAGCCAACCTACGACATCCTCATTTTTATTTTTAAGTTTATTGAAATCAATGCTTTCGGGAATAGGCGCAAATCTATATCCCTGTTCAGCAACAGATGAGGTATCGGACGCAGTTTCATCCGCCTGAGTTTCATCGGGTAGTATTATAACATCACTAGCTATATCACTGTTCTGACTTTCGTTTCTCCATTCCTGCCAGAAATACGAAATTAACATATATGCACATATAAGAAATACACAGCAAAAAAACACAATAAGGCAATTATAGATTATTGCACTTTTCTTTTTTTGCCCACTCATATCCTTAGCCCTTTTAATGTTCATAAGCTATTCCTTTCTAAAAGTTAAATTCAATTTTTCCGTCAACCAGACGAAGCCTTGCATTAAACTGCTTTCCTGCTTTAGAAACAAAGCCCTGAATTTCGCTTGATTTTCCTTTTTCAAGAAGCATTTTTGCATTGCTTACGGATATAACCCTCTTACAGATAATACCGTTTATACGGAATTTACAGCCGTCTTTATAACCCATACAGCCATAGCCGTATCTGCCCTTAAGAACATCACCGCTGCAAAGAGGACATTTACCGATATATTCGCCATAAAAGCCGTTATCGTTATCGGTTTCGGGGGGAAGTTCTTTTTTAACAAAAACCGAACTGATTTCATCAACCGCAACAGAAACACTTTCCTCTACGGTCATAGTATTTCTGAAAACCTTTTTAAGAGCCTGACCCAACACACTTGTTTTATATTTATCCATTGAAATTCCCATATATGTTAGCGACTCAATAAGATACTCTCCGTCAGGCAAAATTGTGTATACATCCTTTTTTAGCTGAATGTACTTACTTTTTATTGCATTGTCAATAATTCCGGTACGGGTAGCCTCGGTACCAAGTTCAAGACCCTCAAACATTGCCTTATAATCTTCGGCATCATCCTCATCGGCCTTTTCAGAAGCACTTGCCTTTTCTTCTCTGAAGGGGTTTTTGAGATACTGATTAAGGGTTTCTATTGTATAATGCTTAGGCGGTGAGGTTTCTTTTTCTTTAGGAACAAAGTTAATATTTACTGCATCGCCAATATTTAGAGGCGGCAAAACCTTATCTTTACCCGTATAATCATCATACTTCGTCCAGCCCTGCTCAATAATAACCGTGCCTTTTAATACAAACTCCTCGTACTCGCCAACCTTAATATGAATTTCGGTTTTCTGTGCAACACACTCTTCGCTGCAAAACACAGCTACAAATCTGCGAAATACAGTCTGATATACCTTTAATTCATCATCAGTTAAATCGGATTTTTTGGGAATTTTATAGGTTGGAGTAAGTGCAGAATGGGATTCAATTTTGCTGTCATCAAAAATAGTTTTCTTATCCTTCATCACCACAGGATAACCCATATTGCTGATATTCTTAATTATCTTTGAAATTTTATCCTTTTCAGCGGTTGCAAGATATTCTGAATTGGTTCTTGGATATGTAAGATAACCTTTTTCATAGAGCCCCTGAATAATTTTAAGACTTTCATCCATTGACATCTTAAGCTTCTTACCCAGTACATTTTGCAACTTTGAAAGGGAGAAAAGCTTACCCGGCGAGAGCGTATCCTTTTTTGATTTCTTATCGGTTACAACTGCTCCTGCCTTATTATAAAGCTGACATAATTCCTGCGCCTTAGTAAGCTGAGTCTTTTCAAACTTCTTCTTAGACGTCAGTTCAATTTCTTCTCCGCCAGTTACCTCCTTGCTGTAGGGGGCATAGTATATATCGGGCACAAAATTCCTTATAGCCATATCTCTGTCATAAATAGCTTTGACGATTGGCACAATGACCCTGCCTACACGAAGGAGCATGCCTGTTTTAAGGGTAGCAAATCGAGTCAGATTAACACCGTAAAGCCAGTCGATATATGTTCTTGCAAAACCTTCGTTCGCAAGATTATCATATTCTTTTTCTTCTTTCATTTCCAAAAGAGCCTGAGCAACAGTTTCGGGTGTCTGGTCGGGAAGCCATAGTCTTAATAGTTTCTTATCACTCTTAAGAGCGTGAGAAACACAAAGACGGATAATGATTTCTCCCTCTCTGTCAGCGTCCCCTGCATTAACTATGGCATCTACATCCTCACGGTTACAAAGTGCCGATATAAGTTCAAACTGTTTTTTGACACCCTCATCTTCTCTGCCGTCTTCCCCTTTTCTTAACTTAAAATTAAAACTTTGAGGAAAACAAGGCAGATTTTCCATACTCCATCTACCATTACTTGTAGGACCGGTATAATCTTCTATATCACAAAGAGAAAAGAGATGACCAAATGCCCAGGTAACAATATAACCGTTGCCTTCATAATAATTTCCCGTCTTTTTCATCATACCTATTCCCGCAACAATATTACGTGCAAGACTTGGTTTTTCGGCAATTATTAAAACCATACGCTTTCCTCCTTTGTGAGATATATTATAATTATATAATATTTTTTAGAAAATACAAGATAAAATAATTGACATCACCGCTCTACTGTGATATAATCACTTTCGGTTTTTGATAAATTGAGATTTTCTCATTTTATAAGGAGTAAGCAATGGAGAAAAATATATTCAGTGAAATAAAAAGCGGATATGATTATCTCACTAAAACAGAGAAAAAAATTGCTGATGAAATTTTTAGTAACCCCTCACGATTTACAAATTATTCCATCAGTGAGTTATCCGACTCTGTCAAGGTTTCACAAGGTAGTATAAACAATTTTGCAAAAAAATTCTGTACAAGCGGATTTTCACAATTAAAACTAAAAATAGCTGCTGATATGTCAAAGTATACACAGCAGTCGTGTGCCGAGATTGACAAAAAGTCGGCAATGAAAGCAATACTGAAAAACCGTATAATCAAAACTGCAGAGGGTTTTGATTGCACACTTAACATAAACAGTGAAGCTAACCTAAAAAATGCTTGTAAACTGATTCTCGGTGCAAAGCGTGTTGAAATCTATGGTATTTATCAGTCAGGTATTGTTGCACGTGACCTTTGTTATCAGTTAATTCAGCTTGGTGTTCCCGCTTCCTACATGGAGGATACGCTTATGGGTGCAGTTGCAGCCTCTATGCTTAATAGCGACAGCTTGGTTATTGCTCTTTCTTCATCAGGACAAACAAAGGACATACTTGATGCAGTAGAATTAGCAAAAAACGGCGGTGCTAAGGTACTTAGTATAACCTCAAACAACTTTTCCACTCTTGCCCGCGAAAGTGATATAGTTTTGCTCACCTCAGGAAGCAGCAAAACCATTAACAATAAAAACAACGAAATTCGTCTTTCTCAGCTTTTAATATGTGATGCTCTTTGCTCCTATGTAAAGGATATTAATGAACAAAACAATAACAAACGTAACATAAAGCTTGAGAAAATTCTCAGTCTGCACAGCATCAATAATGATTAGAGGTAAAAAATGAAAAACTCAGCAAAAAACGCATTAACTATTGGCATAACCTGTTCCCTTGCATATTTATTTGTTTATTTTGTGCGAAATATACTTTCTGTTGTTTCCCCAGAAATGATATCTGAAGGAATTCTTACAGAAGAACAAATCGGCTCACTCTCTTCCGTATTTTTTATAACCTATGCTATCGGTCAATTAATAAACGGAATTATCGGTGATAAAATAAAAGCTAAGTATATGATGTCAGTAGGTCTGCTGTTAGCAGGTATTTCTAATATTTTCTTTAGCTTTAAAGGCTCTGACTATGCCACATTGTACATATCTTACGGACTTTGCGGATATTTTCTTTCTATGATATATGGACCGATGACCAAGCTTGTAGCAGAAAGCACCGCGCCTCACCACGCTTCACGTTGCTCCGTTGGATATGCCTTTGCATCATATCTTGGTTCACCGTTAGCAGGAATTGTTGCAATAATCTTTTCATGGACGCTTGTTTTTCTTTGCGGAAGTCTTACTTTGATTATGTCGGGTATTGCCTGCTTTATCATTTTTACTCTGCTTGAGAAAAAAGGTGTTATCACATATAAAAATGATAATACTTACAAAAGGAAGAAAGGCAGAATAAAAATTCTGTTGCAGAAAAAAATAGTCAAATTCACATTAGTTTCCCTTCTTACAGGGATTGTAAGGACGGCAGTTGTTTTTTGGTTACCTACTTATTACACACAGTATCTGAATTTTACGGTGGAATCTTCTGCTATTATTTTCACCATCTCTACCCTTTTCACTTCTATAAATTCGTTTGTAGCTATCATTGTTTACGAAAAACTAAACAGAAATCTTGATATAACAATGGTACTAAGCTTTTCGCTATCCGCTATATGCTTTTTGACATGTATTTTTGTTAAACTACCAATACTGAATGTAATATTAATAAACCTTGCTATTTTTTCTGCCAACGGTTCTTCGGCGATGCTTTGGAGCAGATACTGTCCAGGACTTAGCAGTACAGGTCTAGTATCAAGCGCGACAGGTTTTCTTGATTTTGTAAGCTATATGGCTGCATCTATATCTTCTGCAATATTTGCAAACGCTGTCAGTGTAATTGGTTGGAGCGGGCTTATTATTGTGTGGTTTATTCTTATGGTTCTCGGAATATTTGTTGCTATTCCTTATGACAAAAACACACATTATCTTGACGAATAGAAAAGAGGAGGCTAAGCCTCCTCTTTTACTATATTACTGTCTATAATATTTCCTCTTTCAAACTGATAAGCATTTTCAAGTGTTGTTATTGCAATGGCATAAAGAGCCTCATTTGTCAGAAAACCCTGATGTGAAGTTACTATTACATTAGGAAATGATAGGAGTCTTGCGGTAATTGATGTTTCCAGAATATCATCTTCTCTGTTTTCAAAGACATTTTCGTTTTCCTCTTCATAAACATCAAGTCCGACGCCCGAGAACTTTCTGTCCCTGATGCCGCCAATTAGGTCCTGTGTATTAATAAGAGCACCGCGTGAAGTATTTATTAAAAGCACTCCGTCCTTCATCTTAGCAATACTTTCCTTGTTAATGAGATGATAGGTTTCCTCGGTTAAAGGACAATGAAGTGAAATCAAATCACTTTCTTTCAAAAGCGTGTCCATATCGGTATATTCTACAAATTCAAGATTTTTGTTTGGAAAAGCATCTACAGCAATTACCTTCATACCCAATCCATTGCAAATTCTACACATTGACGCACCGATTTTACCGGTACCAATAATTCCTGCAGTCTTTCCGTAAAGATTACGTCCTGTAAGACCTACAAGGCTGAAATTATTTTCACGAACCTTTATATACGCCTTGTGTATTTTTCTATTTACCGCAAGAGCAAGTGCAATAGAATGTTCAGCAACAGCCTCCGGAGAATATGCAGGAACTCTAAGAACTGTAATGCCGTATTTTGCAGCAGCTTTAAGGTCAACATTATTATATCCGGCACATCTTAATAGAATAAGTCTGACCTTACATCGTGAAAGAATTTTTATAACGGCACTGTCAACATTTGAAGCAACAAAGACACAAACAGCATCATAACCCTTAGCAAAGGCGGCAGTTTTAGCATTAATATCACCAACAAGATAGTCAATAGTAATATCCTTATATTTTTCTTTCAAATTTTCGTCAAAGGATTCCTTATCATAAGCCTTTGTATCATAAAAAAGTATTTTCATACATTTTACCTCCCAACATTATAATTCCCTATAATAATAAATTAAACAAAGAAAAATTGCAATAATAAAAATTGTGTGCTATAATTTTATCATAATAACTTTAGGAGAAAGAATATGAACACTATACTTGCCTCTGCCTCTCCAAGAAGAAGAGAGCTTATAAAATTAATTGATGAAAATGTCAAATTTATTTCAGCAGATGTTGACGAAACCGTTCCTCAGGCTGTAAATACCGAGGATGCACCCGAATTTCTCGCCTGTAAAAAGGCACTTGCTGTTGCAAAGGAATATAAAAACGATTTGGTTATCGGCTGCGATACATCTGTAATAATTGATAATATAATTCTTGGAAAACCAAAAGACGATAATGATGCGTACAATATGCTTAAATTATTATCCGGAAGAAACCATAAGGTAATTACAGGCTGCTGTATTGTAAAGGACGGCAAAACTCTTAGTTTTTCTTGCATTTCAGAAGTTAAGTTTTATGATTTGAGTGACTGTCAAATTAGAGAATATGTTAACACAGGTGAATGTAGCGACAAGGCGGGTGCTTATGGAATTCAAGGTAAAGGAAGTCTTCTTGTAGAAAAAATTTATGGTGATTATTTTAATATTGTCGGACTTCCCGTTTCTATGCTTAACCGCTACATCAAAAGCTTTGTCGGTGAAAAATAATGAAAATTATTGCACACATACACAATGATTTTTCCGACAAATTCGGAATACCTCGCCAAAGCGGACTAAACAGCAGTATTTCTCAAATCATTTTTGAGTCACAGTATAGAAATGCAGATTCACTCAGAGGTATTGATGAGTTTTCTCATTTATGGCTGATATGGAATTTTTCGCAAAGCAACAAGGAAGACTGGTCACCCACCGTACGTCCGCCACGACTTGGAGGTAATACAAAGGTTGGCGTATTTGCCTCTCGTTCCCCTTTCCGTCCTAACCCAATAGGACTAACAGTTGTAAAACTTATAAAAACCGAAATTACAGATAAAGGTCCTGTTATTTATGTTTCAGGTGCCGACCTGCTTGACGGAACTCCCATATACGACATAAAGCCATACATTCCTTATAGTGACTGTATAGCAGATGCAAAAGATGGTTTCACATCTATAACTAAGAATTATAAACTTGATGTATATATTCCATCGGATATATCAAAAGAGTTTCCAAAATATAAGCTAATGGTTCTTAACGAAATTCTCTCAGGTGACCCGCGCCCCTCATATCATAGTGATGCAAGTCGAGTTTATGGTATGAGCTATGCAGGATATAACATTAAATTCACAGTTAATGATAAAACACTAACCGTTACAGAAATCAAAAAAATCCCTGTATAACAGGGATTTTTTTATGTATTAAATCTTCCAAATGGTTCATCTTGTTCGAGTAAAATTTCCTGTTCCTTTAAAGCTTTTATATATTCACCTGTTTTATTAAGTGCAATAACAACAGAAAAGCCAATAAACACAACAGCAATAACAAGACTTATCTCTAAACCAATCATATCTCTAAGGAAAATAATTGCAAATAAACCTACGCTCACTATAACAAACCAAATCAGCCATATAAAAATAATTTTGCGCTGCTTTTGTTTTTTAAGTTCCTTTTTCTTTTGTTCATATTCTTTCCATTTATTAATATCCATTTTTAATACCCCTAAACTTTTTTTCAAATTATAGTATTATATTTACAAAAAGTCAAGGTTTATCTTAAAAAAGCAGAATACGAGTATCCTGTAATATCTCCGTATCTTATAAGCGACCAGTCCGGCAAACTAGCAAATACTGTCACTGTTGCACCATTTGGTATGCTTCCAACCACTGCCGCATCAAAGGACGGATTTTCTCTGATATTCAAATTTCCTCCCTGTGCCGTCACTACAGTTGCCGTGCCCTGAGGTTCGGGGAAATTAAAAGGAATTCCAAAATAATCAGCAAGTGACAGGACAGTATTTTGCGCTATAGCATCAATATTGTTTCTTATCCACTGAGCATCCTGATAATTGTCGTGGTAGGCGTATTCTATCAGCACCGCAGGCGCTCTTGTTCTTACCACCTCACCAAGTGTGGTTGTTGGAACAGTTATAACATTTTCAGGAAGCGGATATATTAGTTTCAAGTTATTTGCTATAATTTCAGCCGCTCTTGTGCTGTTTTCACTAAGTGGATAATAAAATACCTCTGTGCCTCTTCTGGAACCTTCATTGCCAACACCCGATGCATTTGAATGAAGCGCTAAATGTAGGTTATAATTTCCTGCATTTGATGCTCTTATACTGCTAGCGGCGTTCATATCAGGCGTGTTTCTTACATAATCAATGCCACTGGCTTCAAGATATGGTATCATTGCATCTGCAATAAGATTCATATAATATTCTTCATTTCCAAAATCAACATAAGGGTTAAATTCCTGTGTTGACGGACTAAGATAAATTATCGGCATAAAAATGTCCCCCTTATTTACAAGATATGCAATAAGAGGGATTTTTATTATTAATTAAGGCCAAGCTTTTCAGCTTGTTCCTTAACCACAGAGGAAAACCAGCAATACAAGGCTTCGCCGAGTTCCTGATAAACATTGTCGCCATCGTGGGAACAAAGCATCGCAAAGGTTTGTCCTATTCTTCTTTCGACATCAATTCCTCGTCTATAAGCCAAGTAATAGAAAGAAAAAGCACCGGTATCAGATGAGGTTCTGTAAATTTCGGGGTTGTTATCCTTAAGATAATCTATAAATGCCTTTTGAGCAATTCCCGCATCTGTATCATCAGCACAATAACGTTCAAAACCAACGGTTGCAGTAAAAGAAATCAGCAAACGACGGGCGATTATCATTTCATAATCGCCATCATCCTCATATTTAAAATTTGTAGCATCCTTTGAAAAAATCTGAGCCACATTTATGCCGAGATATTTTGCGGCACTGCGTTCATTTTCTTTTATTGCATCTTCTTTTTCAAGAAGTTTATTGCGCCTCACATCAACGCTAGGCTTATCTCCAACTATCTTAATATCGGAATCAAAATTCAACTTTATTCCTCTTTCCGTGATTTGTACTCTATAAGTGCCTGTGCTAATTGAGCAGGACATGATGTGCTTTTAAATCCACACTTAATGCCCTCGAGACGCTCGATAACATCATCTATTTTCATACCCTTAACAAGTGAGCTGATACCCTTCAAATTTCCATTACAACCGCCTGTAAAGGAAACATCGGTAACAATACCGTCTTCGACCTGAAAGTCAATAGCACGTGAGCATACACCAACAGGAGTATAATGGTAATTCATAAAAATTCTCCTTATTTATCTTTAAAACGATTGCTACGTACGGGATGACGCAGTTTTCTTAGTGCCTTTGCCTCAATCTGACGAATACGCTCTCTTGTAACATTAAATTCAGAACCAACCTCTTCAAGAGTATGGCATCTGCCATCCTTAAGACCAAAGCGCAGTCTGATAACAGCCTCTTCTCTCTCGGTTAGTGTCTTGAGAACTCCGTCAATATCTTCATTTGTAATGGTTTTAAGTGCTGCCTCATCGGGAGCCAATGCGTCCTCGTCACGAATAAAGTCCATAAGCCTGGAATCTTCCTCAGGTCCTATTGGTGTTTCCATAGAAACAGGCTCCTGAGCAACACGCATAATTTCCCTTACACGTTCGACAGGCATATCAAGCTTTTCGGCAATCATCTCTTCACTTGGCTCATATCCGTTTTCGTGTAAAAGCTGACTCTGCACACGCTTTAAACGGTTAATAGTTTCAACCATATGAACAGGTATACGGATAGTTCTTGCTTGGTCTGCAATTGCACGGGTAATAGCCTGACGAATCCACCACGTAGCATAGGTTGAAAACTTAAAGCCTTTAGTATAGTCAAACTTATCTACCGCTTTAATAAGGCCCACATTACCTTCTTGTATAAGGTCAAGAAAGTACATACCTCTTCCAACATATTTCTTAGCAATGCTAACAACAAGACGAAGATTAGCCTCAGCAAGACGACGTTTAGCCTTCTCGTCACCCTCTGATATTTTAACAGCAAGCTGAATTTCTTCATCACTGGAAAGAAGTGGAACTCGTCCGATTTCACGAAGATATACTTTAACCGGATCATCAAGAGCCATATTCTCAAGTGAAGTACTGTCATCAAGCTGGTCAAGATCCATTTCCTCAAGCTTTAGATCATCATCTGTAGGTTCCTCATCATAATCAAGCTCAAGAAGTACAGGCTCATCATAAAGTTCTTCCAGATTTTCAGGAGCATTTTCTATATCATCAATAGAAAGCTTATCCATCTTATCGGAATTATAATCATTTTCAAAGCCGCTATCCACAATTTCCTGTTCGGTATTTTCAATAGCCTTTTTTTCCTTCTTATTTTTTTCCATATCCACTTAATCTCCCTTTTTATCTTTAATGATGGCTTTCATTCTGTTTATCCAATCTGATTCGTCATCATCATTATCCGTTTTTTTGAGCAGATTTTCTTTCTTTAGCACTTCAATGCTGTCAGACAGCAGCTGCTCTGCATTTCTTTCAGCCTTAACACCACTTTGAAGCGAAACTATATACCCAAGTTCAGATGGGGTATAGTCAGCACCAAACAATGAAATATCAAGGTCACATCCCTGTTTTAAGGCGTCGTATATATCCCCATAAATACGACGATTAACGGTTGTTATAAACATCTGTGGCGGTAACGCCTCTTCAATCCTGCCGAAAAAGTCAGGATGTGCAAACAAAACCGAAATAATAGTTTCTTCAGCCGCAGCAGCACGCTTGTTAAAACGCTTTTCGGGGTTTACATCGTTTCTGCTGTACTTCGGAGAAATTGCATCATTTATTTCTTTACGTACCTTCTTTTTAGCATTAGACTCTTTTATACGCTTTATAGCAGAATCAACCGCATTTTTTGAAAAGCCGTATTTTTCAGCAAGTCTTCCTGAATAAAGGTCGACAGCAAGCTCATCATCAGTATCAGCAAGAATCTGGGCAGCCTCTTTTAAATACAGCAATTTGCCCGTGTCGCTTTGAATGTCGATATTTTCCCCTGCTTTTCTGAGCTTATACTCAATATCGCTTTCGCTTCTGTCAAGCAGCGCCATAAATTTCTCAGGGGAATTCTTCTTTATAAATTCATCAGGGTCTTTTCCGTCAGGAATAACAACTACCCTTGTTGGCAGACCTGAATCCTTAAGCGTTTCCAACGCCCTCTGAACCGCTTTTTGTCCTGCAGAATCGGCATCAAGGCAAATAACAAGCTCTTTTGTATATCTACTTAGAAGTTTGCCCTGTTCGACTGTAAAAGCTGTACCCAAAGCAGCAACGGTATTAGTAAATCCCGACTGATGCAGTGAAATAACATCCATATTACCCTCAACGAGAATAATTCTGTCGGCACAGTTGTTCTTTGCTAAATTAAATCCGTAAAGGTTTTCACCCTTTTTATAGACAGGGGTATCCTGAGTATTAACATATTTGCCCCCCGCCTTTTCATCATCAGGACGTGCTCGTCCACTAAAAGCTATTACACTTCCGCGTAAATTTATAATAGGAAACATAACTCTGTTTCTGAATCGGTCAAAATATGTACCCTTCTGACTTTTAGAAATAACATTAGCCTGGAGCATATCAGCAACACTATAGCCTTTTGCAGTTAAGTGCTTTAAAAGGCAATCCCAATTATCAGGAGCACATCCAAGACCAAATTTTCGTATTGTACTTATAGAAAGACCTCTTCCCATAAGATAGTCAAGTGCCCATTTACCCTCAGGGGACATAAGACAATTATGAAAGAAACGTGCGCTTTCGCGGTTTATCTCAAGAATAATCTGTTTGATTTTCTGCAAGGAATTATCTTCGTAATCATTTTCGGGAATTGTTATACCCGATTTATCGGCAAGAAATTTTATAGACTCAACATAGTCAAGATGTTCAATCATTCCTGTAAAGGTCAATACATCTCCGCCAACACCACAACCGAAACAGTAAAAAGAACCATTGTCGGGATATAAAGTAAACGAAGGAGTTTTTTCGTTATGGAACGGACAAAGTCCGATAAGGTTTTTACCGCGACGCTTTAAAACGACATATTGAGAAATAACAGACTCAATATCATTACGGTATTTAATTTCCGCAATAACATCCTGCGGTATAGCCATAAAACTCCCTCCTTTTTATATTTAAAGCTATTTTACAGTCGCCAAGAACCCGGAATATAAATATTTTCGTAAGTAACCACAGCATAGTGGTCAGTCATACCCGCTATGTAATCTACAACAGCCCTCTCAATTCCCTCTGTGTCACGAATGAGCTTGTATTCTTTTGGAAGAAGCTCACCATTTGATATATAGTAGTCATAAAGACCTTTAACAAAGCCGTAAACCTTACTTTCCTCCGATTTAGCCTTTGGATTTCGGTATACATATTCAAAGAGAAAATCGTGAAGCTCGTCAAAATGCCTTTTCGTTTCAGAGTCCATATAAATATCATCAATACTTGAATTAATAACCGAATTGACAAGAGTATTTATTCTGGCAGTTTTAGAATCACCTAAAAACTGACGGATACTAAGAGGAATATCCTCTGTACTTATTATATCGCCTCTGACAGCATCCTCAATATCGTGATTTATATATGCTATTCTGTCAGAAATCTTCACAATACGTCCCTCAAGAGTAGAGGCTTCCACTCCTCGAGTGTGACAAAGAATACCATCAAGAACCTCTGCTGTAAGGTTAAGCCCCTTACCCGATTTTTCCAATTTTTCACAAACTCTGACGCTCTGAGAATAATGAGTAAATTCAAAGGAAGCAAGCTCATTAAGAGCTCTTTCCCCAGCATGTCCAAATGGGGTATGTCCCAAATCGTGACCTAAAGCAATAGCCTCGGTTAAGTCTTCGTTTAGTCGCATTGCCCTTGCAATTGTTCGGGCTATCTGAGATACCTCTAAGGTATGAGTAAGACGGGTACGGTAATGGTCAGACTCAGGAGAAAGAAATACCTGTGTTTTGTGTTTTAGTCTTCTAAAGGCTTTGCAGTGAATAATTCTATCGCGATCCCTCTGATAACAGGTACGAATATCTGATTCTTCTTCAAAAATTTTTCTGCCTTTACTGCTGTCGCTAAAACTGGCTTTATCGCAAAAGACTAAATGTTCTGTTTCTTCAATTCTTTTACGGATAGAATCCATACCTATTCACTCCTGTCTATTAGTATATACGCAAAAAATTCCAAAAAACCTTTTTTTAATTTAAATTTTTAATTTTTGCAAAAATTTTCCCCTCTTCACAAAGAGTTAATCTGCCGAAAAATCGGTCGGTAAGGCTTGTATTAAAAGACGCTTTTTTATCGTCTTGCAAACTAAATTTTACAGTTATATCAGCACCAAAATCAGTGTCGGTAATATTACCACCGAAATTTTCGATAAACGGTAAAAGTATATTGTATTGCTGATAATCACACCGTATTGAAAACAGACCTAAAAGTCCCATTTCAATAATCCGTGCATTATCAATGGCATTTTTTGCCGATTCACTGTATGCTCTGACAAGTCCACCGGTGCCAAGGAGTATACCTCCAAAATACCGTGTGACTACTACACATACATTAACAAGGTTTCTACCGCTAATTATGTCAAGTACGGGTTTTCCTGCTGTGGAATGAGGTTCGCCGTCATCAGAAAAACGGGCATCACCGTTACTTAATCTGTATGCAAAAACATTGTGACGGGCATCCCAATATTTTGACTTTATATCCTTAATAAAAGATAAGGCTTCTTCTTCGCTTTCAACAGGTCTTATAGTAGCGATAAATTTAGAGCGCTTTTCTTCGTATTCACCAAAAGCAATATTTTCAATTGTGAGATAACCTTGCATACACTTCACCGCCACTTAAAGTTAATATGAAAAGAAAACCGCAACCATTTAAATGGTTGCGGAATTAAATTATAAGCCGTAACGCTTTCTAAACTTGTCAACACGACCGCCGGTATCAACCAGCTTCTGTTTTCCGGTAAAGAACGGATGACATTTAGAGCAGATATCAAGATGAATATCTTTCTTAGTTGAACGAGTTTCAAACTCCGCACCACACGCACACTTAACTACGACTTTTTCGTATTCAGGATGTATACCCTCTTTCATTCAGTGTCACCTCTTTCGAAATTTCATTAACATTGGTATATTAACACACTTTAAATCAAATTGCAAGTATTAATTTTCAGTTTTTGTAAAGAATTTTTTGATTTCCTCATAAATCTCCACAGATTTGAATTTAATTTCAAGCCTTGCACCGTCTTCTGCAATTCGAGCACTGTCTTCACTAACGCTTTCTCTAAGGTCGGCAGAAGCACCTATACACACCGCAGGAAAGCATACACACCACCAATTTTTACCATTCCCCTCACCAATAGTAATGTTAAGCGCTTCATAAGTACCTGCCGGAAGTGTGAAATCTTCATAAACTCTGTTTGAGAAATAGCTTTCTCCTATATTCACCTTAACAGAATAATCAGCACCGTATTCCTTAATAACATCATAGGCTATACTTTCAAATTCATAAGTGTTTTCTTCAGCAAAACTGATAGCCTGTTCTAAATTTTCACAATTACCAAAAGCTTCACCCTTAGCATCAAGTATAGCATCTCTTACAGCTAACTTTAATTCCTGATCAATAACCGAGTCAGAATTAGCTATAATATGCAGTCGAAACACATTCTGCCGCAGATCATTACATAAGGTGTCAAAACGAGCAAAATTAAGTATAATAGCAAAAACAAGTCCTAAACAAACAGCTAAATTTATTTTTTTCATAATCGCGTTACCTCCGCGACTATGATAGACAGATTTTTAAAATCTTATTCACACACCCTGTACACTGAAAACATTGCTATATTTCTTAGAAAGAATTTTCACCGCATTGTCAGCCATTTCTTTTGTTTTGAATATACCCATAACTGTAGGTCCGCTACCCGATACAGAAACCGCATCAGCTCCGACTTCCTTAAGGTTTCTTTCGATACCCTCATAGTCCGAAACAAGAGAAAAATCATTGTATACAGTGCTTATAAAATCGTTGTAATTTCCATTTTCAAGACTTAAAGACATTTTATCAACTATATCAGCATCAGAAAACTCACAGTTTAAATCAAATTGGCGATACATTTGTGCAGTTGAGTTCTTATTGCCCTCTTTTATAAGCACAATATATGTATTTAAAGCCGGATTTATTGATTCTAACTTTTCGCCAATTCCCTTAACCCTTGCAGTACCGCCTTTAATACAAAAAGGAACATCAGCACCCAGTTTAAGACCGATTTTGCATAAATCATCATAAGACAACGGCTCATCAAAAAGCCTATTCAAAAGTCTTAACACAGCCGCAGCATCGGTACTACCCCCGCCAAGACCTGCCGCCAAGGGTATTCTTTTGATTATTTCTATATTAACTCCGTTATCGATTTTTGACCGTTCTAAAAACAAAACTGCAGCTTTATAACAGATATTATCTTCACCGCAAATGTGATCATTGTCACAAAAAACATTTATTTCATCCGAATTGTTTTTAGAAACCTTAACAGTATCGTAAAGAGAAACAGTTTGCATAACAGTATCCAAGAGATGATAACCATCCTCTCTTTTTCCGGTAATCAGTAAGGACAGGTTAACCTTTGCATAGGCAGTTTCACTAAACATAATCGTCACCTCAAAAATATTTTAACATATATTTATAATTTTGCATAGTCTTATTTACTTTTAAATAGTTTTGTGTTATATTATTTAAAAAAATCGGTGAGGTGTAAAAATGAAAATCGTAATTTCGGTTATAGGAAAAGACAGTGTAGGTATACTTGCAGGTATTTCTTGCAAATGTGCTGAGTATGGCATTAATATTATTGATGTGTCACAGTCGGTTTTACAAGATATGTTCTGTATGATTATGATTTGCGACATTTCTAAAATCACAGTGAACTTCGGTGAATTTTCTGAAAAAATCTCTAAGTACGGTGAGGAAAAAGGTTTATCGATTCACGCTATGCATGAAGACCTTTTTAACTCTATGCACAAAATTTAAGCAAACACGAATAATGAGGTAAGTAATGTTAGAAACAAAAGATATTCTTGAAACCATAACTATGATACAGGATGAGAATCTTGATATTCGTACTGTTACAATGGGTATTTCCCTTCTTGACTGTATCGATAGTGATATTGATAAAGCCTGTGAAAAGGTTTATAACAAAATTATCACAAAGGCACAGCGGCTTGTACATGAGTGTGAGGCAATTGAGAAAATGTATGGAATTCCCATTATTAATAAAAGAATTTCAGTTACTCCAATTGCAATGCTTGTAGGTGCCTGTGAAGAAAGAAATCCCGTTAAGTTTGCATTAGCGCTTGAAAAGGCAGCCCAGACTGTAGGTGTAAACTTTATTGGCGGTTATTCCGCACTCGTTCAAAAGGGCTTTACCGAAGGCGATAGAATCCTTATTGAAAGCATCCCTGAAGCCCTTGCAAAAACCGAGCATATATGTTCATCTGTAAACATAGGCTCCACCAAGGCGGGTATCAACCTTGATGCTGTAAAAATGATGGGTGAAACCGTTAAAAAAGCCGCAGAGCTTACAAAGGACAAAAACTGTATCGGTGCCGCAAAGCTTGTTGTGTTCTGCAATGCTCCCGAGGACAATCCGTTTATGGCTGGTGCTTTTCACGGCGTTGGTGAGGCTGACTGCGTTATAAATGTAGGAGTTTCCGGTCCCGGAGTTGTTCGTGCTGCCCTTGCAAAATCAAAAAATCTTAATATTACCGAGGTGGCGGAACTTATAAAGCGTACTGCATTTAAGATTACAAGAATGGGACAGCTTGTTGCAAAGGAAGCCTCTACTCGTTTAGGCGTACCCTTTGGTATTGTTGATTTATCCCTTGCTCCCACCCCTGCAGTCGGTGACTCTGTAGCATATATTCTTGAGGAAATGGGACTTGAGTGTTGTGGCTGTGCAGGTACTACTGCTGCCCTTGCGCTACTTAACGATGCGGTTAAAAAAGGCGGTGTAATGGCTTCTTCAAAGGTTGGAGGCCTATCTGGTGCTTTTATCCCCGTTACTGAGGATGCTGGTATGATTCACGCTGCACAGTGCGGTTCTCTAACCATCGAAAAGCTTGAGGCAATGACTGCTGTATGCTCTGTAGGACTTGATATGATAAACATTCCAGGCGATACAACACCTGAAGTTATTTCTGCAATTATTGCCGACGAAGCGGCTATTGGTATGATTAATTCAAAAACTACAGCCGTAAGAGTTATTCCTGCAATTGATAAAAAAGAAGGTGACTCACTTTCCTTCGGCGGACTCTTAGGCGAAGGGCCTGTTATGAGAATAAACAAGGGCTCGCCTGCTAAGTTTATAAACAGAGGCGGACAGATTCCCGCACCGCTTCAAAGTCTTAAAAACTAACAAAAAAGTTCGCGAAAATATTCGCGAACTTTTTTATTCTTATTAAAACTATTAATTATGCAGCATCGTCTGTTGCTTCCTGGTCAGTCGTTTCCTCAGCAGGTGTATCATTTTCTTCCTGTGTATTCTCATCTTCACTTTCTCTACCTACAGATATTGTGCCGTTCACTTTACCCTTTACGACGCCACTTGCACCCGACGGTGTTTCGCTTGTGCCGGAAATAGGCTTTAATATTTTACCATCATGAAGTGAACAAGTGGGCAAATAACTGTTTTTATAGTAACCGACAGCCTTAGAAGTACAGTTTTCAGTAGCAAGTAATCCTGTTTCAGCACAATAGTAACGCTGACTTACGAAACGGCTTTCTTCAAACTGCTTAGCTTTAAGGCCGGAATGAATTGGCTTCATAACAGCTCCCCACATACTCTTGGCTATAGAGGAGTTATTAATTGTACGGTTATTATCGTAGCCTGCCCAACAAGAAGTTACGTAATAGGGAGAGCCACCAACAAACCAAAGGTCGTTAGTACTATTCGAAGTTCCTGTTTTTGCATAGACCTTCATATTCGAAACATAACCCTTTGCAGAGGCACCTGTACCATTGGCGCCATATACAACATTTTGCAGCATATGGTTCATTACACAGGCAGTATCCTCACTAATGGCTTGTATCCCCACATCACTATAACGAAGTATTTCGGTTCCGTGCATATCTGTTATATAGTAATATGTTGTAGGAGTATAATATTTACCGAGATTTCCGAAAACTGCAAATGCAGCAGCAGAAAGAGTAGTTGTTATACCATTATCTGTACCGCCCATACCGAGAGCAGAAAGGTTTATATCAGAACTTTTCAGAGTATTTATACCTAAATTGTCGGTAAGGAATTTAAAGGATTTTTCAGGCTTAAGCTCATTAACAAGATAAACCGGAATAGTATTAACACTTCTCTCAAGAGCATAATGAGCAGTAATATAGCCCCAATGTCCTCCATACCAGTTATTAGGTGACCAACTTCCGTATTTATATTTAGTATCATTAACTACAGTCGAATAGGTTATAAGATTGTTTTCAATAGCAGGAGCATAAGCGGCGATAGGCTTCATAGTAGAGCCGGGCTGACGAATAGCCATAGTAGCTCTGTTAAAGCCTCTGTTCTCGGTTTTTTCACCGATACCGCCTGCCATTCCCTTAATATGTCCCGAATAGTCCATTACGGTGATAGCTCCCTGCATCGTTTCACCGCCGGATTTAAGTCCGTACTTATCAGAGTCGTAATATACCTTATTTATTGTTTCCTGTATCTCAGGGTCCATTGTGGAATAAATCTGATAACCGCCATTATAGAACATAACCGAGGCGTCTTCATCACTGACATTATATAATTTCTTTAAATCTTCAATAACCTCGGTAATAAGAGCATCAACAAAATAATTATTGATGTCAACCTGTTTGATGTTGGCAGAGTCTGCAACAACATTGAGTTCCTCATCAAGAGCACTCTGATACTCCTCAGAAGTAATAAGCTTCTGCTCATACATCAGCTTTAAGACAACATTGCGTCTATCGGTATTATCCTTTGGATTTTTATCGGGTCTGTACTTTTCGGGATTCTTTGTAATACCTGCAAGTGAAGCACATTCAGACAATGTTAGTTCATCAATAGACTTGTTGAAATAATAATTAGCAGCCACCTCAACACCCGAAATATTATTAGCCATAGAAACAACGTTAAGATAACACTCAAGAATGGTTTCCTTTGAATAATTTGTTTCAAGGAAACGGGCACGCATTATCTCACGAACTTTTCTTTGCGGCGTCTGTGCTTTATCACCCGTCAGATTTTTAACCAACTGCTGAGTAATGGTAGAACCACCTTGATTAGAGGAATAAAAATGCAGGAAATAGTTAGCAAAGGCACTAAATGTACGCTTCCAGTCAATTCCGCCATGATTTAAGAAACGCTTGTCTTCGACCGCAACAAAAGCATTTTTAAGATTATTGGGAATATCCTCATAGGCTACCCATATTCTGTTTACATTACCATGAAGTCGCTGGTATTCAACCCACTCATCTTCACCCTCACCCTGCACATAAACAGTTGTGGTACAGTTAAGCTTAAGCTCATCAAGGTTTACACCAAAGTCGCCGTCAATAAAGTTAAACACATAAACAAGAAAGCCGCCGAGAACAACACAAACAAGCATTATACCCAGCATAAAGGAAGCGAGTACAATTCTGAGCACCTTTTCTTTGGTGGTCTTCTTAACCTTACGTTTCTTTGATTTCTTTTTTGTAGAGGTAGAACTGCTTCTATAGGAATTAAGGTCAAACAGTTCATCTTTCTTATGATTATCGCTCATTAAATAGTTCCCTCCTATAACACGATCATCAAAATTTTATTAAAAATCATACAGACAAATTTACCATTTTCTCCTATTATACCACAAAAAACAAAAAAATGTATTACAATTTTTTAATATTTAAAAAAAATATGGCAATAATACCCTTAAAAAACACAGTGGTGATGCAAATGAGCAAAAAGCTAATCATTATAATTCTTGTTTTTACTGTTACTTTAGCAGTTATTATAGGCTCAATGCTTATAATAAATTATTCAAGAGAAAACAGTAAGAATCCAATATTAAAGGAAGAAAACGGACAGGTCAAACTGTTTCGCAATGGTAATGTCATAGCAATCTATGATGATATTGTAATAGATATTCTCCCCCAAAAAGACCGAGAAGCACTAAAAAACGGCATCGAAATTAAAAGTGAGGAGGAATTAATGGCAATTATTGAAGATTATGACGGATAACATCTTGAAAAATATAAATTTAACAGTTATAATATAATGAGAATATTTTTAGGATGTGAAATGCCTTGGAAAACAACGCTATATCCGCAGGGGTAGGCAGTCTAATAAGCACCGCCGAAATAAAAGTGCTGATATGTTATGTTATTAACGGCGTAAAATCTGCCGTTCCCGGAAAGCAACTTGCAAATTTATTTAATATTGAAGGGATTGCTAACTACTTTGAGGTTATGGACGCCCTTGAAGCACTCCTCAAGTCAGACAATCTTACTTATAACGAGGCTGACGATACCTATAATGTCACAAAAAAAGGTGCAGATGCTTCCGAAACTCTGAAAACAATACTCCCCTACACAATTAAAGAAAAAGCCTTTGCATTAACTGCAAAAATGATTTCAAAACTTAAAAATGCAAAAGATACAAAAATTGAAACTGTTAAAGAAAACGGTGTGATGTATCTGATTTGTTCTGCTGTGGAGGGCGGTCAGGAATTAATGAGCGTAAAAATTATGGTTACCGATGAAACACAGGCTTCTGCTATAAAAGAACGTTTTCTCGATAACCCATCAAAAGTGTATACAGGCCTTGTCGACCTTCTCACCTCTGATTCTCAGTAAAAAAAGGACTGCATTGCAGTCCTTTTAATTATATTTAGCTATTATTTTGTGTGCAGCCTTATATATATCCCCGCCGCCCATTGTAATAACAATATTATCCTTTTTAGCGTTTTCAAAAACATAGTCGGCAATTTCATCGAAGGTATCTATAACCCTTGCATTTTCAAGTTTTTCTGCTATTTGCTGAGAAGAAATACCATAGGTATTAATTTCCCTTGAACCCATTATAGGAGTGAGAATGACCTCATCAGCAATACTTAATGCATCAATAAACTCATCCTTAAGAAGCGCAGTACGGGAAAAAGTAAATGGCTGAAAAATACAAATAACTTTATTATATGGTAACGCCTTGGCGGCTGATAGGGTTGCTTTGATTTCCGTAGGATGATGTGCATAATCGTCAGCAATCATATAACCGCCGTACTCACCTATAAATTCAAAGCGTCTGCTTGCTCCCGTAAACTTTTCAAGAGCGTCCTTGATCCCCTGAGCACTAACACCTAAATCGTAACAAACTGCAAAAGCGGCAAGGCCGTTATATACATTATGCTTACCGGGGATACACATATCAAGATGACCGATAATTCCATCTTTATTACATACATCAAAGCTGTATCCACGTTTATTAGAAACAATGTTTTCGGCATAATAATCATTGCTGTTATCCATTCCAAAGGTTACGATTCTGGCATCTATTCCCTCTGACGCCTTTAAGGAAAGTTCATCGTCACCATTAATATACGAAAGCTTAGACATAGCGATAAACTTATGAAAAGATAGAATAAGGTTATCCATCGTCTTAAAATAATCAAGATGGTCGTTATCAATATTAAGCAGAACAGAAATATCAGGTGACATTTTTAAAAAGGTATCAACGAATTCACAAGCCTCACAAACCATAGTTTCGCTTTTACCAATTCTTCCGTTAGAATTTAAAAGAGGAAGTCTTCCGCCGATAACAGCGGTAGGGTCCATCTTGTTTAAATAGAGGATTTGTGTTATCATAGAGGTAACAGAGGTTTTTCCATGTGTTCCGCAAACACCGATTACATTATCATAATAGCGTGTTAATGCCCCGAGAAGAACAGATCTTTCCATTGTAGGAATAGAAAGTCTATCTGCTTCAACAAGCTCCGGATTATCCTTAGAAATAGCTGCTGAATATACAACAAGCTCACTAAAATGAACATTTTGAGCAAAGTGACCCATAGTAACCTTTATACCAAGCTTTTTAATTCTGCTCAGCGGTTCGCTTTCGTTATTATCAGAGCCCGTTATTTCATAACCCTTATCATGAAGAATCTGAGCAAGCGGACACATTCCGCTGCCACCTATACCAATCATATGAATTTTTTTAACAGAGGATAAAATTTTATCTTCATTTCTTAATTCTTTCATTGCACTCACCAATACTTTTTTGTTATATATTTATTATAGAGCATTATAAAGAAAAAATAAACAATTATTTTCTAAATTTGGAGGATTTATGAAAATTTTCATACCCGACTATGTAAAAGATGTTATTAATACAATTGAAAATTTCGGCGGAGAAGCCTTTCTTGTAGGTGGCTGTGTCAGGGATACACTTCTAAATAAAACACCTGACGATTATGATATAGCCACTTCCCTGTTACCTGAAGAAACTCTTGGTCTTTTTGAAAAGACCATTGCCACAGGAATAAAGCACGGAACGGTCACTGTTGTATCTCACGGTAAAAATATTGAGGTTACTACATACCGTACCGATGGTTCTTACATTGATTCCCGCCATCCAGAAAATGTTTGCTTTGTCAGAAATCTTAAGGATGACCTATCCCGCAGAGATTTTACTGTTAATGCTCTTGCTTATAATGATAAAAAGGGACTTGTTGACCATTTCGGCGGTGTCGATGACCTCAAAAATAAAATACTGCGTACCGTTGGTGAGCCTATAGAAAGATTTAGTGAAGATAAGCTTCGTATAATGCGTTTATTCAGATTTTCCGCACAGCTTGGCTTTGCTATAGAAGAAAATACACTATGCTCTGCTATTGAATTATCACATAAGCTTTATGAAATCAGCAGAGAAAGAATTGCAGTAGAACTGTATAAAACATTATTATCAGATTATCCTCAGAATATTAACCCCTTGCTGAAAACTGACGCTTTATCATTCTGCGGTATAACTGAATGTAAAATTTCAGATTCCCTTAAAAGACTACCAAAGGAAAGATTTATTAGATTTTTTGCTTTTGCAAGCTGTGCAAACTTATCTGCCACAGAAATCTGTAATCAACTAAAAACAGACAAAGCGCTTCTAAACTACTGTAACGAACTAAAGGAACTGACTGAGTTTAAAATATTAAGCTCTTCCGACTGCAAAAAAGCTCTAAATAAATTTTCAAGAAAAGCTGTAGAGGATTCTATGATTATCAAAAATCAATCTGCAGATATTGTAAAAAAAGTTATTGATAGCGGTGAGCCATACAAAACAGAGCATCTTAAAATCAATGGCAATGATTTACATGAAATAGGATTATCGGGCAAAAATATCGGTGACACACTTTCTTTACTCACAAACTTCGTTATTGAGAATCCAACACAAAACAAGCGGCAAAAATTAATAGATATTGCTTGTAACAATAAGTAAACTGTACCATAGAATGATAGTAGTAATTCATTCTATGGTACTTTTGATTTCAGGTGATAAAATGAAAATAATGATGGTTGGAAACGATAATAGAAGCCAGCAAATTAAAGCTTATCTTAGTGGTAAATTAAAACAATTTGAAATCTATGATTACACCGATAAAATTCATCCGGATACAAAAGCGATAATTTTGCCCACACCCGTAACAAGTGATAAGAAAAATCTGAATTTTTGCATTGCGACAGACAGAAGTATTAAAACTCTTATCGACTCTGCCCCTGAAAGCTGTATTATAATCGGAGCAGGTTTTAGTCATCAAAATGTATGTGACCTTTGTAGTAGAGATGATTTTTCATTATCCAATGCTATTCCTACAGCAGAGGGTGCAATTGCTTTACTGATTAACAATACAAGATCAACCCTTTATAAAAGCAAAATACTTGTAAGCGGATTCGGTAGAGTTTCAAGAATACTTCTTAATAGACTGTCATCTTTCGGTGCTGATGTAACCGTAGTAATCAGAAAAAATTCGAACCACGCTGAAATAGAAGCATTAGGAATGAAAGCGATATACTTTGAAGAAATGGTTAAGTATATAAACGATTTTGATATAGTTATTAATACCGTGCCTACAATGATATTCAACAGCGAAATTTTAAATAAAGCTGGTAAAAACGCTCTATTCGTTGAACTTGCATCAAATCAGTTGGGAATAGATGTGCCTTCAATTGAAAAATTAGGTATTAATTATATTAATGCTAACGGTCTTCCCGGTAAGACAGCACCTGTCACTGCCGGAGAAATAATGGCAGAAACAATAGTTAGTGTATTTAAAGAAAATAATATATGTTAAGGAGATATTTATGAAAGAATTAACTGCCGGATATGCAATGTGCGGCTCTTTCTGTACAATATCTGACTCAATGACAGCGTTAAGAGAATTGGCGGCAACGGGAATTAAAATCATTCCTATAATGTCAGCTATTTTATATAATACCGATACGCGTTTTACAGAGCATATATCTTTACAGAACAGAGTAAAAGAAATAACAGGAAATGATATACTGCACACAGTTGAACAAGCTGAGCCGATTGGTCCAAAAAAACTACTTGATGTATTAATAGTAGCACCCTGTACAGGCAACACTTTGGGTAAATTAGCAAACGGAATTACAGATACCAGTGTCACTATGGCGGTAAAAGCTCATCTGCGAAACAACAAACCGGTAATTTTAGCAATTGCTACAAATGACGCACTCTCAGCATCAGCAAAAAATATCGGCGTACTTTTGAACACAAAGAACATTTATTTTGTGCCATACAGACAAGATGATGCAATTAACAAGCCTACATCTATGATAGCAGACTTCACAAAAATATGCGAAACAGTCACTTTAGCTCTTGAGGGAAAGCAACTTCAACCACTTATCCTGTAACAAAGTTCGACAATAGTTGACAAAAACTTTTTTTGATAGTAAAATATAAAAAAATAAAAGCCGCACAGTGCGACTTTTATTTTGGTGCTGAAGATGGGATTCGAACCCACGACCTACTGATTACGAATCAGTTGCGCTACCGACTACGCCACTTCAGCTCACTTGTTTAAGATTATACCAACTTTGACTTAATTAGTCAAGTAAGGAGTTAAAAATGAGTAATAAAAAACAGGTATCAGATGAAATCAGAGTAAGAATAACTTATTACAGAAAGAAAAAAGGGCTAACTCAAAATGATGTTGCCGATGCTATCGGTATGGCGAGAAGCACATATTCTTATTATGAGTCAAAAGCTGTTCACATTCCTGAAGAATTTTTAAATAGCGTTGCTAAGGTTCTGGAAATATCTCCAAATACATTTAATGTTGATGTAAAATACGACAATACCTACTCATTTATTAATCTTGAAGAAAGCAAAAGTGAATATAAAAATGAAAATAATAAACTAACAGATAAAGAAAGTCTTTTGGTAGCACTCTTCCGTTCATTACCCGACGAACACAAAGACCAATACATCAATTCGCTTATTAAAGAATGTAACAAACACTTTAACAGTGACTAAAATTTAAATAACACTCCATAGGGAGTGTTATTTTTTTATCCAAAGTATTTAATATCAAAAGATTTTGCAATTATCTTTCTTGCAGATTTAAGGTCGCAAATATCATCAAGCGCCATCATCTGAATAATAATGTTACCCAAAGCGGTTGCCTCTGTCGGCCCTGCACTTACCTTTTTACCGGAAGCTTTTGCAGTAAGTTCATTGAGATATGAATCCTGCGAGCCGCCACCTACAATTGCAATAGATGAATAAGTAATTCCGGTTATGTCTTCAATTTGTTTAATAGCAGTAGCATAACATTCAGACAGACTATTATAAATAACCTTAGCAATTTCACCTAAAGTTTCAGGGGTTTTCTGACCTGTACGTTTACATTCTTCCTTAACAGCAACAATCATCGAATCAGGGGCAAAGAAAACATTGCTCTGAGGGTCAACACAGGAGGTTATGTCAGATTCTCTTGCCATATTGGAAATTTCACCGAAGCCTATTTCCTCTTTCCACTCTCTTCTGACCGACTGCATCATCCAAAGTCCCATTATATTCTTAAGGAAACGGAAGCGGTAATCATATCCGCCCTCATTTGTAAAATTAGCAAGCATGCTATCACGTGAACATAATGGATACATACTCTCAGTACCAAGAAGTGACCAAGTGCCTGAGCTGATATAAAGAGTATTATCCTCTTGAGTAGGCAAAGCGGCAATAGCACTCGCTGTATCATGAGCTGCAGTAAGAATTACCTTAGTATCGTATCCAAGTTCTTTTTTAACTTCAGGAGTTAGATTACCCACAACAGTTCCCGGACGGTGAATGGGACAGAAAATTTCTTTAGGAATACCCATTTTTTCAATAAGATCAAAATCCCAATCCTTGCTATTTGCATTAAGTAACTGACTGGTGGAAGCAATAGTATATTCACTTGCCTTTTTACCCGACAGCAAAAACGTAAGATATTCAGGAATAAACAGGAATGTTTTTGCTTGATCAAAATATTCAGAATGATTAAGCTTAATACTAAGTAGCTGATATGAAGTATTGAAAAGTTGTTTTTGTATACCTGTTTTTTTATATAAATCCTCTTCGCTTATTATCTTAGAAAGCTCAACATCCATTCCGTTGGTTCTTGAATCGCGATAACAAACAGAATCACCAATGATATTATCTTCACTGTCAAGCAAAACAAAGTCTACGCCCCAGGTATCAATAGCAACAGACTCGGGTATTTTTCCAAGCTGTGCACATTTTTTCATACCAATCATTATTTCTGAAAAAAGTCTTTCTGTATCCCAACAAAGAGTACCATTTTTATTATCAAATCCATTTTTAAAGCGGTGTATTTCTTCAAGTACAAGCTTTCCATTCTCGGTATGTGCAAGAATGTGCCGTCCGCTCGATGCACCTAAATCTATCGCAAGATAATACTTCATTACCCTACTCCTTTATTTCAAGAATTTTTCAGGAAGAGTCAGACCGAAATCTTTAGCAAGATTTCTGAAATCATCAGGTAAAATTGTCTGACGTTTATCGCCTGCCATACTTCTTACTTTTACAAGAATTTCAGCAGCTTTTTCAACGGTGTGCATAAGACCGAAGGTTAAATCAAAATCCTCACCCGAACAGAACATACCGTGATGTGCCCATATAGCAACATCATATTTTTTCATAAGCTGGCTTGTAGCAACAGCAATATCTCTACCACCGGGAACCATCCAAGGCACTACACCGATACCATCGGGAAATACAACAGGACATTCGGTAGCCATTTCCCAAATTTCTCTTGTAAACACTTCGTCAGTAAGAGGAAGTACAAAAGTAAGAGCAATAGTATTTGCAGGGTGAGCGTGATATATAACTCTATGCTTACCACCGCTTATTTCTTTTTTAACCTCATGGTTCATAAGATGGCTCGGAAGCTCGCTTGTAGGTCTTGCACCACCTGTAAGACCCCATACGATACGGAAATTTTCACCCTTACCATCAATTTCAACAATACCTGTATTAGACTCAGCATCAAGGATAACATTGCGGAAATATTTACCACTGCCTGTAGTCATAAAATACTCGCCAGCAAGTTTTGGAACACTGGTTCCAATAGGAGTCCAATCACGATCAAATGTAAAATTTTCTTTAATAGACTCTACCTCTTCAGGTTTAATGCGGTAGGTCAGATTACCACCGTTTCTTTCATGCCAACCCTGATTCCAACCATCATCAGCCATACGAATAAAGCCTTTAACAAACTGAGCATCTAAAACTTTCATACTAATTAACCTCTCTTTAAAAGTACATCATTTTCATACTTCTTGATTTCAGCGTACCATTCATCATCCATCAGCACACCCATTCTGTTACAGAATTCATTCCAAACCTCACCGAATGGATAACATTTAAGCGCTTCGTTTGTAACCATAAGTGCGGTAAAATCTTCATTGTCCTGAAGCTTTTTAAGTTCATCCCATGGAGTAAGCATAGACGAAAGAAGTGCCTTCTGCCAGTTACGCATACCAACAATCCAAGCAGCAACACGATTAATAGAAGCATCAAAATAGTCAAGAGCCATAATTACACGTTGGAGAGCGTTATTCTTAACTATTTCCTTTGCCATTTCCTTGGTTTCATCATCAAGAAGAACAACATGGTCAGAGTCCCAACGAACAGGACGGGTAATATGTAAAGCGATTTTATCATTAAACAGAAGCATTGTAGGAATCTTATCCGAAACATATTCTGTAGGATGATAATGTCCGTTATCCATAAGAGGCATTATATCGTTTTTAGCGGCATAGGTAAGATAGAACTCGGCACTACCTACAGTGTATGACTCAACACCTATACCGAACACCTTAGATTCAAGAGTTACATAAACCTTACTTCTATCAAAATCTGTAGCAAAGATTTCGTCAAGAGATTTCTTAAGACGAGCTCTTGGACCGATTCTGTCAGCAGGAATATCCTTCATACCATCAGGTATCCAGATATTAAGAGTACAAAACGTATTCAGTTCATTTGCGAAATACTCAGCGATTTTAAGACAGCACTTTGCGTGATTAACCCAGAATGTACGAATTTCTTCATCGGCAGAAGCAAGAGTCATACCCGAAGCCTTTGGATGTGAGAAGAAGGTAGGATTAAAGTCAATACCCAAGCCTCTTTCTTTAGCAAATTCAACCCATTTAGCAAAATGAGCAGGAGCAAGAGCATCTCTGTCAGCCCACTCGCCGTTTTCAAACACAGCGTAGCAAGCGTGAAGATTAATACGATGCTTACCGGGAATAAGAGATAATGCTTTGTCCATATCAGCCATAAGTTCCTGTGGAGTTGTAGCCTTACCGGGATAATTACCGGTAGTCTGAATACCACCGGACAGCGCCTCTTTGCTATCGAAACCACCAACATCGTCACCCTGCCAGCAATGCATAGAAACAGCAATATTTTTCAGTCTTTCGATAGCAGCCTCGGTATCAATACCAATAGCAGCGTATTTTTCCTTTGCAGATAAATAACTCATAATATTTCTCCTTTACAAACAATACTTTACTTAAATAATACTACTAAAACATAAGTTTGTAAATAACCTATTTCGAAACAACATTGTCCTTATTCGACATTTCTTTTTTTAAGTTTCCTCTAAACACAGCCGGAGAAACCATATATCTTTCTTTAAAAGAACGATAAAAATAGCTAACATTTTCATAACCGACCGCCAATATAATTTCTTTGATTGTTAGATCTGAATTTTTCAGCAAATATTCAGCTTGTGAAAGCCTCTTACTCATAACCAAATCCTTAAAAGTGCAATTAAACTGACGTGAAATACGTTTACTTACAGCACTGAATTTCATTCCTAAAACGTTAGATAATTCATTAAGCGTGGCAGTTTTATAATTTTCTTCTATGTATCTTAATACAACATTTTTAAAACCGTATGAATTTTTACTATTAGTTTTAAGCTTATCAGTGTGGTTTGCAAGCGAAAGCAATAAAAGCCCTAATGTTGTTTGTTGTATTCTGCTTTTATTTGGTTCATCTTCAACAATAGTCCATATTAAATTTTCAAGAAGGTTCTGAATAGGAAGAATCTCCCCTACCTCAAAATGAAGATAATTGACGCTCTTATTTTCTTGAAACAAACTCGATAAAAGAAAGTCAACAACCAAATTATCATCTTTACCAAGCATTTGCGCTGCTCTGTCAAAAAATTCGGTAAGTATAATAAAATTGACTGCAATATCATCTTTATCCGCTTTTTTTACCTCGTGCAAAGCGCTTCTATTTAATATTAACAATTCGCCCTCATTTAAAACGATATCTTCAAAATCTATCTTATGAACGGTTTTACCACTGCACATATAAACCATTTCAATATAATTATGCTTATGTGCAGGAAAATCAATAAAACGTGTATGAGGTCTTATCTGAATGGTATTGCCGCTTTGAAGCAATCTGTGACAGTTCACAACCATCGACTTGCCAAGACCATATTTTGATAAATTCAATTTCGTAGGATCTCTAAGAATTTCCTTTTCTTCCTTTGTTATAACAGAAAGTCTGTCAAGTAGAATTCTATTCATCACACACCACCGGGAATACTTGTGCCCAAGTTTCCAAGAAAATTATCCCTACTGTAATAATCCTCTTTAAATTCACCATCGTTAAAAACTGCGCAACTAACCGAAGCATTTGACGGCCATTGCAAATCCTTGATTTCATCGGATTTCTTCCCCTCAACAAAGGCAAAAAAAGTTCTTATGACGGTAGCGTGGGTAAAAATAACAACTGTATTACCATCATTTTCTAAGGCTATCTGTGTAACTGTGTCAACAATACGTTTTTGTACTTCAAGAATAGCTTCACCACCGTCAGGTATTGCCCTACCGATATTATTACGCCATATATCATAGGATGCTTTATATTTTTCTGCAATAACAGAAAGAGGCAAACCCTCCCACTGTCCTGCAAATATTTCGCGAAGTTTTTTACTTTTTATAATTTCTTGATTTTTACTGTGCGCCAATGGAACAGCCGTATTATAAGCACGTATCAAATCACTTGAATATATTTTATCAATATCAGTCCCAGACAAATATTTTCCAACCAATTCAGCCTGACAGTAGCCCAATTCAGACAAATCAAGGTCGGTATGACCAAGAAAACAACGATTGAAATTCCCTATACTCTGTCCATGACGAACAAACAACAGTCTACATGACATAAATTCACACACCTCTTAAAATAATATTACCATAGAAAAACAATGTTTTCAAGAATAAAACTACATTATAAAAAGAAAGGTTTCTTTTTTGGACGGTGCGTGGAAATTTGCACTTGATAAAGACGATATAGGTGAATTCAAAAATTGGATACAAGGGATAAATTTTGATGCAGGAAGAATATAAAACGGTGCCGATAAAAAATGCTTAAGGATGAATTATTTAATTTTTGTTTAAAAATTGCCGAAGACAACTTGACAAAGGGTGAAGAACAGGGTTATTATGATATTGCAATATTCAAAGATGGTGTAACACTATAGGAGGCTTATAATGAGTTACTTAAAAGACAACTTTTTACTTTACAACAAAACATCTATAAAGCTTTATGATAAATATGCAAAGGATATGCCGATTTTTGACTATCATTGTCACCTATCCGAAAAACAGATACTTGAAAACAAACCTTTCGGTGATATTTTTGAAATTTGGCTTGCAGGCGACCATTATAAATGGCGTCTTATGAGAAATTACGGTATTGACGAAAAGTATATAACAGGCGTTTCTACAAACAAAGAGAAATTCATCACCTATTGTACCGTTTTGGGCACTGCTTTTGGCAATCCTTTATACCACTGGTCACAGGTAGAGCTTAAGGAATTTTTTGGATGTGAAAGAGAAATTAACGCCGAAAACGCCCCAGCAATTTGGGATGAATGTAACGAATATATTTCTAAAAACAACGTGACCCCTCAGTCGCTTATTGAAGGTTCAAACGTTAAGCATATTTTCACCACTAACGAGGTATTTGACGACCTAACAACATTCACAAAAATTGCTGAGAAAAATCACAATTTCAGAGTAGCTCCCGCATATCGCGGCGACAAAATAATGAATATTGAAGCCGCAGCTTATCTTGATTATCTTAAAAAGCTTGAGGATCTGACCCATACCGTTGACAGTCTTAGTGCTTTGGAAGACGCTCTTGAGCTTCGCCTTAAAGCGTTTATTGAAGTTGGCTGTACTGCCAGCGATATAGCCGTTGAACAAGTACTTCCTGTCTACGACAAGGCTATTGCAGAAAAGGTATACAAAAAAGCCTATAAGGGCAAAAAAATCAGTTATGAGGAAGCAAATATTTTCAAAGGCTATCTCACCTATTTCCTTATGAAGCTTTATTCAAAATACGATATCCGCACCGAGCTTCATGTAGGTGCAATGCGTAACAACAACACTAATATGCTTAATTCCCTCGGTCTTGACACTGGCTTTGACAGTATAAGTGAAACCAATAGCATAAAGAACATGTCAAGGCTCTTTGACAAGCTTAACTGCGAAAACAGCTTACCCGCCGTTATAGTTTTTAATCTTAACCCCAAAATGAATACCGAAATAATAACTCTAATCGGATGTTTCCAGAGCAGTGAATTAGAGGGCAAAATTCAGTATGGACCTGCCTGGTGGTTTTTGGATAACAAGGTTGGTATGGAAAACCATCTTAAAGACCTAACCGCTACAGGACATATCGCAAAATTTATTGGTATGCTTACCGACAGCCGTTCCTTCCTGTCTTACCCAAGACATCATTATTTCCGCAGAATTCTCTGTAACTATCTTGGCGATATGATGGAGAAAGGCGAAATGACAAACGATATTGAGTTTGTAGGTAAAGTAATAGAGGATATTTGCTACAACAATTCAATTAAATATTTTAAAATTGCTGAATAGTAAAAAAAGACAGGAATTTAATCCTGTCTTTTTAATATCATACATTACATTTCAGATAGCAGATTAATAAGGTAGTCATAAACACGTTGAACCGATTCAACAGACAGTCGTTCACGAGGAGTGTGAATGTCCGCCATATCAGGACCGATAGAAACGGCATCAAGGCCAGAAAGCTTTTCACTGAGCAATCCGCATTCAAGACCTGCGTGAATAGCGATAACTTCAGGGGTTTTATTATACATTTTTTCGTATACATTTATCATCTTTTCGCGAAGCAAAGAATTCTTATTATATTCCCAAGCAGGATAACTCCCCTCAGCACAAAACTCGCAGTTATATTTATCAGCACAATCTTTAAGCCGAATTACCAATTCCTCTTTTTCGCTGTTTACACTGCTTCTGAGGGCAAAGGAAGAATGGATTATATTCTTCTCGGTTTTCAACACGCCCAAATTAAGAGAGGTCTGAACAAGACCCTTTATATCCTCGCTCCATTTTATAATACCGTTTGGAACTTCTGACAAAAAGTTAATTGCATTTTTTGTAGACTCATCGGTAAGGCAACAATCAAGCATATCAATCTCTTTAACCTTAATTTTAAGGCCAAAATCATTAAGCTTGTCATAGGAATTTACAAACTTATATACAAAATCTTCTATATTAAAATCAGAAGAAATAACAACCTCGCAGTTAGCAGGAATAGCATTATCCTTAAGACCGCCGTTAATACTGATTAAATTAAATTTCGGAAGTGTGTTTAAAAAATCCACTGCCACCTTATTTGCATTAAGTCTGCCCTTATCAATATCAACACCCGAATGTCCGCCTAAGAGTCCGTCTACTGTTATTTTATAACATTTATTTCGGTTTTTGAATGTTTGAAAAGGCATATTGAAATAAGTTCTTATTCCACCCGCACAGCTTACTGTAAATATTCCCTCTTCTTCAGAATCTACATTAATAAGCATTCGACCGTCAAGTAAAGAACCGTCAAGTGCATCGGCACCATACATTCCTGTTTCCTCATCAACAGTGAAAAGCACCTCAATAGCGGGATGTGAAAGACTGTTATTCTCAAGCAGAGCCATACACATAGCAACAGCAATACCGTTATCACCGCCCAATGTAGTGCCGTGAGCCTTTACAAAACCATCCTCGACATAAATATCAATTCCATCTTTTAAAAAATCAATATCACATTCAGGATTTTTTTCACACACCATATCAAGATGTCCCTGTAATATTACTGTGGGGCTGTTTTCCTTACCCAAAGAAGCGGTTTTTTTAATAATAACATTTCCTATTTCTTCGCGGATATATTCAAGATTATTCTTCTTTGCAAAATCAACACAAAATTGGCTGATTTCTTCCATATTTCCTGAGCCACGAGGAATTGCACATATTTGCTCAAAATAGTAAAATACCCTCTCAGGCTTTAAATTTCCTAATTTATTCATATCTACTCCTAATAATCAAAATAAAAAAACCGAAACGAACTAAACAGTTCATTTCGGATTTTGGTGCGAGTGACGGGACTTGAACCCGTACGTCATGTAACACACGCCCCTCAAACGTGCCTGTCTGCCAGTTCCAGCACACTCGCATTTGCGACTTTATTATATTAACACAATGGTTCTTGTTTGTCAACAACAAATTTCACTTTTTTAAAAAAATTTTTTAGCCGAAAAAAACCGCCTCGTATGAGGCGGTTTTGCAAAGACAAATTAATACATTCCACCCTGTGCAGCAGCAGCAGCGGCAGCGGCAGCATTAGCAGCAGCGGCATCCTCTTTTTTATCAGCTACAAGAGTTTCGGTAGTAAGAACCATAGCGGCAACCGATGCAGCGTTCTGTAAAGCAGAACGGGTAACCATTGTCGGATCCACAATACCGGCTTCAATCATATCGGTGTATTCCTCTTTATAAGCATCAAACCCAAAGTTTGCCTTATTTGCAGAAAGAATTTTATCAACAATCACAGAGCCTTCAAGTCCTGCATTTGATGCAATCTGACGAATGGGTGCTTCGAGAGCCTTTAGAACGATTGCTACACCTGTTTTTTCGTCACCGTCGGTATTTTCCAGAAGAGCTTTAACAGATTCAGAAGCATTTACAAGAGCAACACCTCCGCCTGCAACTATACCCTCAGCAACAGCAGCCTTTGTAGCAGAAAGAGCATCCTCAATACGAAGTTTCTTTTCCTTCATTTCAATCTCAGTTGCGGCACCAACCTTCACTACAGCAACACCGCCTGAGAGCTTTGCAAGTCTTTCCTGAAGCTTTTCTCTGTCAAAATCCGAAGTAGTAGCCTCAATTTGACTTTTTATCTGATTAATGCGGTCATAAATAAGGTTAGACTCGCCTGCACCGTCAACGATAACCGTAGTTTCCTTACCAACCTTAACCTGTGCTGCTTTACCAAGAAGGTCTATAGTAGTATCCTTAAGCTCAAGTCCAAGTTCCTCGGTAATAACCTCACCGCCGGTAAGAATAGCTATATCACGAAGCATTTCTTTTCTTCTGTCCCCAAAGCCCGGAGCCTTTACACCAACACAGGTAAATACGCCGCGAAGCTTATTTATGATAAGATTTGAAAGTGCATCGCCTTCAATATCCTCAGCAATAATAACAAGCTTTTTACCTGTCTGCACAATCTGCTCAAGAAGAGGAAGAATTTCCTGAATTGAAGATATTTTCTTATCTGTAATAAGAATAAGAGCATCGTCAATTACTGCTTCCATTTTATCTGTATCGGTAGCCATATAAGGAGTAATATAACCTCTGTCAAACTGCATACCCTCAACTACATCTATATAGGTATCTGCAGTATTTGATTCTTCAACAGTAATAACACCGTCTGCTGAAACCTTTTCCATAGCCTCAGCAATTAGACTGCCGATAAATTCATCTCCTGCAGAAACGGTTGCAACCCTTGCAATGTCATCACTGCAGGTAACCTTTTTGGAGTTAGAAATAACGGTAGCAACGGCAGTATCAACAGCCTTAGCTATTCCCTTCTTAACAACCATAGGATTAGCACCTGCAGCAACATTTTTCATACCCTCGCATATAAGTGCCTGAGCAAGAACTGTTGCGGTTGTAGTACCATCACCTGCTGCATCGTTAGTTTTAACAGATACTTCCTTAACAAGCTGAGCACCCATATTTTCAAAGGGGTCATCAAGCTCTATATCTTTAGCAATAGTAACACCGTCATTTGTAATAAGAGGAGAACCGAATTTCTTATCAAGAACAACATTTCTTCCCTTAGGTCCTAAAGTTACCTTAACAGCATTAGCAAGCTGGTCAACACCCGACTGAAGCTTTTTACGAGCTTCTTCTCCGAAAATTACATCTTTAGCCATAAAATTTCACTCCTTATTCAACAATAGCCAAAATATCATTAAGGCCTACAATAATATATTCTTCTGAGCCAAGCTTAACCTCAGAGCCTGAATATTTGCTTGTAAGAACCTTGTCACCCACCTTAACGGTCATAGGGATAAGAACACCGTTTTTATCGTATGCACCGGGACCCACTGCTATAACTTCAGCAATCTGAGGCTTTTCCTTAGCAGCAGCGGTAAGAATTATGCCGCTTTTTGTGGTTTCTTCTGCCTCAGTAAGACGGATTACAACCTTATCGGACAATGGTTTGATATTCATAAAATAACCTCCTAAAAACATTTATGAAATATTCATTGCGAAAATTCGCACTAAAATATATTTTATACTAATTTTTCCAAAAATCAACAGTATTAAATCATATTTTTTATTTTTTTAATAAACTCTTAAAAAGTGACTGCGGAATATTAAAATTAACGGCATTTTTAACTATTTTAAATTCAATTTCTGTCATTTCGAAAATCTCACCATCAAGATTAACAGGCACATCACCCTGGCTTTTTATAATAAAACTATTACATTTTTCTCTATGTACAAACGAAAGTCCGTCAACTTCACCTTTTTTATACCTGCCGATAAATTTTAGAATTTTAAGCTTATTGATATTTTCGACGATAGTATAATTCAGTTCCCCGTCAAAAGGTACTGCATCTGGTGCGGCAAGATAACCGCCACCATAAGCAGGGCCATTAGCAACAACAGCAAAAAGACATTTTTTATTACCCAAATCTTTTCCGTCAGCGCTGAGAGTAAGACGACAACCGATTTTACCGAGGAAGCATTTAACAATAGCAAGGTTATAAGCCATACTTCCTGTTACAAAGGGAACGCGTCTGAAATCGTTCATATATTTTGCAACAATTGCATCCATTCCAACTGAACAGCAATTAAGACAGTACTTATCCCCCGCTTTTATTACATCCATTTTCAGCGGTCGTCCTTTTATCTGGTCATCAATATCACGGAACGCTGATTTTTTCTCTTTTGGGAAGAACTTAAGAAAATCATTAGCAGAGCCAATAGGAATTACACCAAGAGTTACATTCTCATATCCATAAGAACCGTTTAATGCTTCAAAAACAGTACCCTCGCCGCCGGCAAGAAAGATAGTGACCTCATCACCCTTTTGAGCGTGTTCTTTAGCAAAGCGTTGTGCATCCCCCGGAGCAGTGGTCATTTGAAGAGAATATTCAAGCTTATTTATAGAACAATACTCAGCAATATCCTTGCACAGCTGAGCAGTTACTTTTCCTTTTCCAGCCGCCGGATTTACGATAAATACATATCTCATTTAATTTCCCTTACCTCTTTTTAAAATACATAAAGAGCTGACATTTTATCATTCCGTTATATAGCTTACGTCTTTTATCAGCAACTTCACCGAAGAACTTTTCGAACTCATCATGAGGACTTATAATAAAATATTTTTGTCCATTTCCAAAGTTGAATTTTTCGCCCATAACCTTGTACAGCTCTTCAGCTTCCCTTACATCAAGAAGTCTTTCACCGTATGGTGGGTTTGCAAGGACAAGACAGCGTTCCTGTGGGGCAACAAAATTTCTAACATCCCTTACCGATGCGTTAACATATTTCTCAACACCCGCAAACTTTGCGTTTTTTAGGGTAAGCTCAACGGCATCGGGGTCAATATCAAAACCTGTTGCTCTGAAATCTATATCGGTTAGTATAAGACTCTGAGCCCTCAACCTTTCTTCTCTCCATACGCTTTCGCTTATCTGAGGAAATCTCTCTGCCGCAAAGCTTCGTCTAAGTCCCGGTGCCATCTTTTTGGCCATCATTGCAGACTCAATAAGTAAGGTTCCCGAACCGCAAAAGGCATCATACACCTGAGAGTCAGGATATATTCTTGCCATATCACAAATAGCCGCGGCAAGAGTTTCTTTAAGAGGTGCAGCATTAGAATTTCTTCTGTATCCACGCTTATGAAGTCCCTCACCTGATGTATCAATCATCATCGTAACACGGTTTTTGTGAATGGAAAATCTCACTCTATATTCCGTTGCAGTCTCATTAAACCAGGAAATATTATATTTAGATTTAAGTCTTTCGACAATAGCCTTTTTAATGATGGACTGACAGTCAGGAATACTGGAAAGCTGAGAGTTAATGCTCCAGCCGTTTACAGGAAAGGCATCTTCCCTACCAATATATTCTTCCCAAGGCATATTTTTAACGTTATCAAAAAGCTCTGTAAAAGTAAAAGCATCAAATTCACCCATATTAATGAGAATTCGTTCAGCAAAACGGGAATTAATATTTGCCCTTACAAGAAGGTTGTCATCCCCCTCAAGCAAAACTCTGCCATTTTCTGCGGTCACTTTTTCAAAGCCCATTCTTTTGAATTCATCTGCCGCAATGCCCTCTATACCGAAAAGGCAAGGTGCCACCATTTTTAAATTACTCATTTTTCCACCTTTAAATAACACAAGATTCGTGTCTTGTTACATGACAACCTATATTAACCGCTACAGGAAGCCCCGCAATGTGAGTCGGAGCAACCTCAATATTTACATAAAGTGCAGTGGTATCTCCCCCAAAGCCCTGAGGACCTATATTAAGCCTATTTATTTCTGTGAGCAATTCCTCTTCCATCTCACTGTAGAAGGAATCCGAATTTCTTTTATCAGCACTTCTGCAAAGCGCTTTTTTTGAAAGATATGCACATTGCTCAAAATCGCCGCCTATACCTACACCTATAACCATTGGCGGACAGGGATTAGAAGCAGCGTCCTTTACAGCCGAAAGAACAGCATTAATTACTCCCTGTCTGCTATCCGCAGGATTAAGCATAATAATTTTGCTCATATTTTCACTACCAAAGCCTTTTGGAGCAACAGTTATTTCAACCTTATCGCCTTTAACAATGTCAATATGAAGAATTGCAGGTGTGTTATCATCGGTATTTACACGGCGAAGAGGATCAGCTACAACACTCTTTCTGAGAAGTCCTTCTGTATACCCTTTTTTTACACCGTTATTTACAGCCTCTCTCAAATCGCCATCTACAAGATGCACATCCTGACCGATATTCAAAAAAACCACTGCCATACCCGTATCCTGACAAACAGGAATATCCATTTCCTTTGCCGCAGTAATATTATCCTGTAAATCATTTAAAACCGAAACAGCAGTAGGGTTAGTTTCGGCCTTCTGAAAATCAGAAAGTCTTTCGACTAAGTCACAAGGTAGTGTTTTGTTAGCACTGATGCAAAGACGGGCTACAGCATCACATATTAATTTAACAGATACTTCTCTCACTTTGTGGATTCCTTTCAGTAAAAAGGGCAGACTTAAAGTCTGCCGCAAATAATTATTTTACGCCTGCGCCACGCTTTGAACGACGAGTTTCAGGATTCTTACGCTTTAAATCAGAAAACTTTTCGTCGCTTGTCTGTTTAAAACGGTTCATCATTTCCTCAAAAGAAACAGGTTCCTGCTTCTTTGGAGTCCATGTATATGAATTATCAATTTTGGGTGACTGACGTCTTTCAGAATTAACCTTTTTCTCAAAACGTTCCTTTTTAGGCTCTTCCTGAGCGCGCTTAATACTCAGGCTGATTTTACCATCATCGCCAACGCTGAGCACCTTCATTTTCACAACATCATTTTCTTTAACATGCTCATGAATATCGGTAACATAGCTTTTTGCCACCTCAGAAATATGTACCATACCGCTTTTTGAGTCACCTAAATCTACAAATACTCCAAAATTTGTAATACCTGTAATTTTTCCTTCGACAATCTGTCCTACTTCAAATTGCATAAACTATGCAGTTCCCCCTTAATAAATTTAAGACTTAAAATTAGTTTGCAGATATATCTATATAAACCTGCTCGTCCTCAAATACATATCCAAGGCGTTCTCTGGCAGCCTTTTCAATAATTTTTGCTTCGTTACCTTTTGACAGCAATTCTTTATATTCACCTATTTTTCTGTCGGTAGCGGATATTTCACCGCGTATAGCCTCAAGATTTTCTCTGCCTTTTACAAGGTCAGTCCACAGGCTTGATAAAGAGAAAACAAAATACAAAGCAACGCAAAGCACGAGAATTCGCAAAATAATACTTTTATTCTTTTTACCCTTCATAAAAATCTCTTTCTAAACTAATATAATCTATCACTATGAGTATACAACAATATACTATACATTTTCAAGAGTTTTTTGTTTTAATAAGACATTTTTTAATAATTTTTTTAAAAAAATTGCTCAATTTAGCCGACAGCGACTCAATAAGAGAAGATAATAGCAATATTTTCGCAGAATAATATGACTTTAATTTAAGAATAAGCCTAATCAATTTCACAGATATTTTAATAAAATAACGAGAAAATATTAATCTAAAAATCGTAAAACCAATTAATTCAAAAATAAAAACGTAAGTCCTCATTTCGCCATTACATCTTGCTATTAGCAAAAGAAATGTAAATAAAGTGAGTAAAAGCGAGACGCATATATCCTGAACAAACACTGTAAGGAAATCGCACACAATGCTTTTTCTTACAGATTTCACTATATCATAAACAAAAGCGAAACAAAAGCCTACAATAGCAGCATACAAACAGGTAATACACTGACTCATCAAATCAATTTCCCACATATTAACGAAGCAGCCTTTTTAAAAAATTATCTTTAGAGGTATTTTCATTAAAATAAACTATTGCTGTAAAATTACCTTTTATTTTTATATCTCCGCTTTCTGTATTGAAGCTGTCAATTTTAAATTCACTTCCCCTTAATGCAATACTTCCCATATTTGTAAGTATTCTTATTGATTCATCATCAAAGCTCAAAACATCCTTAACCCCAGTAACCGATAAGGAATTTCTGTTACTGAGATATAGAGAATGTTCTCTGTCTATATCAAAAGACATAAAAAAACCACCCTTCACAATAATATATTGCGAAAGGCAGTAAGTTATTCACCGCTATCAATTATTTTATAAAGAGAAGCTGCATCGTCTTTACGAACAGTTTCTGCAACCTCTGTTACCTGAACCTTTACAGTTCTTGTACCAAAAACAATTTCAATTATGTCACCTGTTTTTACATCATAAGAAGCACGGGCCACCTTGCCATTGACAACAACTCTTCCTGCATCACATGCTTCATTTGCAACTGTTCTTCTCTTTATAATACGGGAAATTTTAAGATATTTATCAAGTCTCATAGTTAAATCCTGTAGTAAATTTTTTACCAAAAACCAAGCCGTCCGAAAACGGACGGCTTCAAGAAAAAATTAAAGAGCGTCTTTGAAAGCCTTGCCTGCTTTGAATACAGGAGCCTTAGAAGCAGCAATCTGGATCTTCTCTTTGGTCTTAGGATTGATACCGGTTCTTGCAGCACGCTCAGCAACCTTAAAGGTACCGAAGCCTACTAAAGCAACCTCTCCACCAGCCTTGAGTTCACCTTCAACAGTATCGATGAATGCTGCGAGAGCCTTGTCAGCAGCTACCTTAGAGATACCTGCTTTTTCAGCGATTGCTGAAATTAATTCTGACTTTTTCATAAAAAAACCTCCGTTTTTATATTTTCAACAGTATTGTGTTTCCATAACTACTGTATGAAATCAATTATTTTTTGCCTTTTGCCAATATATATCAAGGGTGTGAGCATCAAGCTCTTTTATATCTTTACCGTCACGAATAATTTCTTCTTCGGCATCGGTAAATCTTTTTATAAATTTTTTAGTTGAAATCTGTAATGCCTCTTCTGCATCTACGCCCAAAAGTCGAGCTGTATTTACAACAGAAAAAAGTAAATCTCCGATTTCTTCGGTAATCACATCTTTGTTATCATTCTGCATAGCAGCGTTAACTTCATCGACTTCTTCCTTAATTTTCTCAAAGGCCTGAACTGCATTTTCAAAATCATATCCTGCCCTTGAAGCTCTTTTCTGAACCTTTTGCGCACGAATCAGTGCAGGAAATGTTTGTGGAACGCTTTTAAGAGTATCAGAATATGTTTCCTGAGATTTTTCAACACGCTTTAGCTTGTCCCAATTATCAAGCACCTTTTCACTGGTTTCAGCCTTCACATCACCAAAAACATGAGGATGCCGATAAATAAGCTTTGCACATACATCATTTACAACATCAGAAAAATCAAAGTGCGATTTTTCCTCTTCCATAATTGAATGGAAAATAACCTGCATAAGAACATCGCCCAGTTCTTCTCGCATATCCTCGGTATTATCACGGTCAATCGCATCTATAGCCTCATATACCTCTTCAAGAAAGTTGTTACGAATACTGTGATGGTCCTGTTCTCTATCCCAAGGACAGCCGTCCGGAGCTCGCAGGGCACGCATTACATCAATAAGCTGCTCCATTGTATATTTACCAGTAAAATGTTCTACATCTATATTTACCATAACTTCTCCTAAAAATCAATATATTTTTTCAAATTAACTGTCAAAAACATCATTTTTTAACATTTTTTGTGCAATTTAACGAATAAAATGCAGTTTTTCAAGCACTCTAACAAGAAGTTTTCCTTTTGGAAGGTCATATATATCTTCTCGTGTAAGAGTTTTTATTCCAAATAATACCAGTAAATATACTAATGCAGCCACACCCACGCTGAATATAACTGTGATGAAATTGCTCAAATTAAGCTTATCGCAAAGTAATGATATTAAAAATGCGGATGCACCGCAAGAAGCGGCAGAAACAAAAGGCTTAACAAGAGTAGATAATATATTAAATCTTACACCGGTATATTTAATAAGGCAAAAACAGTTAGAAAGGAATATAAACAAATAGCAAATAGCAGTACCTATAGGTGCGCCGAGAATATTTATCTCAGGTCTGCCAACGAGAATAAAGTTTACTACAATTTTCAAACAGGCACCAATTGCAATGTTTCTCACAGGAATCATAGGTTTGCCAATAACCTGAAGCATATTCGCTATAGGGGAAGACACACCTGCGAATACTGCTGCGATACCCAAGACACGAAGTAATGAAGAACCGATTTCAACAGGTGCGACGCCGTCATATAAAAGTCCCATTATATTAGGTGCTATAGCAAATAATCCTATACCTGCAGGAAAAGCAATAACGGACACGGTACGAATTATTTTTTCAATTGTTTTCTTAACAGCACCCATATCCTTTTCTACCCACACAGTAGTAAGGAACGGTACTGAACCAACACCTAAAGTTGAAGTTAATGTAGGTATAAGATTATACAGTACATACGCTTCACCGCGTATACCATATAAAAAGGTGGGCATATTTGAAGAAGTTATTGCCTCCCTACCCAACTGCTGTGCTGTTGAATTATAGTCGGCAATAGAGTACCGGTACATATTGCTAATATAATCCCAGGAACTTTCCATTACATTTTTAAGCTGCCATTTAACCATAAAGGTATCAATAAACAAGGTAATGTTATTTGCAAGAGAACTGAGTGCTACAGGAATAGCGATAACAAGCAAAGCTTTTAGCACAATTCTTCCGCTATTGCTCTCAGGAGAGTTTTCAAGCTGCTCCTTACTTATAGGGTCACCAATAATTTTATGCCTCAAACTAAGAAAGATAGCGGCAGCAGCTGTGCCTATCATAATTCCCGCAAGAGCTCCTGCAGCGGCAAAGGCAACATTTTTGGTAATTTTTAGAATGATATATGCAAAGGAATAGCCTAAAAGAAGCTTACCGAGTGCCTCAATAACATTTGAAATAGCCGTAGGGTACATATTTCGCATACCCTCATAGTAGCCTCTATAGGCAGACATATAGCTACAGAAAAGTACAGTAGGCGAAATCATAAGCACACAGACGCCGACATAAAGAGCATCGCTTGACTGAGTAGTGGTCAGCTTAGCATAAGGTATAATAGATGTAAGCAGAAGCACAAATCCTGTAAGTCCCGTCACCAAAAAAGCACGTTTGGCTATTTTCAGAGTCATTCTCGTTTTTCTATACTTACCTTCAGCCATACAAGCGGCAGTCATACGGGAAACAGCTATCGGAAGTCCTGCCATTGAAAGAGCATATATAGGAAGAAAGAGGTCATAAGCAGATGAAAAGAAACCAAACCCCAAATCTCCAATAAGTCTTTGAAGCGGAATTTTAAATACTGCACCTATAATTTTAACAACAATGGCTGAAACAAGCAGTATTACTGCACCGCGTTCAAAATTCTGTGTTTTATTATCAGTTTTCATATAAACTCCTTACAGCATTTTAATAAGTTCGATAATACAGTCAGCAGGAGCAATATTACCGCTATATGCCTCTTCTCTATAGGAAGCAGTTGCATCGTCACCTGCATCATCAGAAATCTGACGAATACATCCAAATCTCATACCTGTCTGATGACAAACAGAAGCAATAGCCGCTGTTTCCATATCACAGGAGGTAGCCATAAATTCACATTTCAAAGTATTTCTCAGCTTATCATCACTGACAAAGCAATCTCCGGATACAGCTCGTCCGCATTTAGCAGTAGGACAAATTTCTTTCAGCAAATCGGTAAGAATTTTATCCGCACTGTATATATATTCCTGCTCAGGCTTTTCGCAAAGCTTGTACCCAAGGCAGACGAGGTCGAAATCGTGTTCCAAGAAGCTATCAGCTATAACTATATCTCCCTTTCTTACGCTGCTTATTCCGCCCGAATACCCGTAATTCAAAACAATGTCGCAGTTCTTATAATACAGAAACATAGCGGCAGCAGCGGCATTAACCTTACCAATTCCGCTGAGCACAGCATAAACAGTATAGCCATTTAAGGAAAATTCATAGCAATCTCTACCGAAAAAGCTAACATTTTTACAGTCGCCTATTTTTTGAATCAAAGGCTCAAATTCACCATTATCGGCAACAATAATCCCGATTTTTTTCATAAAACATCTTCCCTATTTCTTAATATTTTCAAGTATTTTCTCTTCATTTTCAATCTGAGAAATCAGATGTGAAATTTCATCAATATACGCTTTATACGGCAAAGAAGCATCTGCAGTATTATTGCTCTCATAATAAAGTTTTCCAAGAAGTGCGTACTGTTTTTCAAGCTTATTCTTAAGTGCGGCAATATTGTATTTTTTCTTGCCAATATCCACAGCCTTTTCGGTTGTAGCCGCAACTACACCCAAGGCTTCGCTTATTTTTTGGGCAGTATTTTCAAACATACTCATAATAGACCTCACAAATCAATTAATATTTTTAAATAGGATATTTTTTATAAAATTCCTTTATAGCATTTTTTCGTTCTAAAATTATATCAAATCGGTCCATATATTCATACGGATATTTAAAATTAAACACACGCTCAATATAGTCACCACTTGGCTGCCGCATTTTCGTTACAGCCGAAGCTCCGCAGCCTAAAATTGTGTGGGTTTCATCCATTATAAATACATTATACAGACATTCCTTACCTTTTACCGAATAGCCCACGTTTTCAAGATTACCCACGGTTTTGCTCTGTCTGTACATATAATACGGAATAATACCCTTATTTGTTAAAAAGCTTCTTGCAAACATAACCATTTCGTCAGCCATTTTTCCGATTTCTATTTCAGGAAAATCACCGTTAACATTCATTCGCGATGAACGTTTCATAGACAGTGAATGAACTGTAACGCTTTCAGGTTTAAGCTGACCTATCTGCATTAAACTATCTTTAAAGCTATCTACATTGTCACCGGGAAGTCCTGCAATAACATCCATATTAATGTTATCAAAGCCTATTTTTCTTGCAAGAAGAAAAGCATCAACAGTCTGCTGAGTTGTATGGGCTCTGCCGATAACAGAAAGTACATCATCATTCATTGTCTGCGGATTAATGCTTATTCTGTCAACCATTAAATTTTTAAGCACTGATAGTTTTTCTTCGGTAATAGTATCAGGTCTGCCCGCCTCAACAGTAAACTCTCTTAAATACGTCAAATCAAAGCTTGAACGTATAAGACCGATAACCCTTTCAAGCTGTTGTGCAGACAAAGTAGTTGGTGTACCTCCGCCGATATATACAGTTTCAAGGCGTAAGTTCAGTTCTTTAGCAATTTCTGCAGTATAAATAATTTCCTTGCAAAGATATTCAACATACTTTGGTATAAGCTTTTCGGCCTTTTCAACAGCGTGTGAAACAAAGGAACAATACGAACATCTTGTTGGACAAAAAGGTATTGAAACATAAAGACTAAAAGAGTTTTTGGAGGACATAGCAATAATATCCTCCTCTGCCTTAAAGGTTTCTCTGCACAAAGAAATCTTTTCGTCGTTAACAAAGAATTTTTCCCTGAAAAACTCTTTTGCTTTTTCTTCACTGCCAAGTTCTTTTATAACAGAAGAATACAGACGGGCAGGGCGAATACCGGTAACAATACCCCATTTTGCCTCATAACCCGTAAGCTTTGTAAAGCATTTATAAAGAATACCTGCAATTTCTCGTTCTGCATCCCTATCGTTATAATCAGAGGGTAAATTACCGGTACATTCACAAAAGGAATCACCTATTTTCAGAGATGAATAAATACAGGTATCTTCTTTTTTGGTAATAGCCAAGAAGTCGTCATCAACAAACTCTTCTACAATTTCTATTTTTTCAAAGGGTAAAAATAAACGGCAAAGCTTTTCGGTTTCATAATAAAAGGTGTGACCTATACAACAAAGCTTCATATTAAAATTTCCTTTATATAAGGATTGTTCTGCTTCTCAAAAGACAGTCTTGAAGCAGGACCGTGACCTGCAAATATATCATAATCAGCCTGTATTTTACAAAGTCTTTTAAGGGAATCAATCTGCTCATTTCTGTCACCGTTCAAAAAATCGGTTCTTCCAACACTAAGTCTAAAAAGTGTATCTCCGGTGAACATCCAATCACCGATTATAAAACAAGCACTCCCCTTACTATGACCCGGGGTTATCATAACCTTAACCTTTACATCGCCGAGAATAAGTTCATCACCGTCATCAAAGGTTTCATCAGCTTCAAATGGAGTGAAAGGAAGACAAAACCTCAGAGAAAGATTGATTTCAGCATCAATAAGACCGCAAAAGTCCTGCTGACTTATATAAATCTTACCGCCACACAAAGTTCTTGTTTGATCAGCACCTAAAATATGGTCAAAATGGTTATGAGTAAGAAGAATATAAAAAGCCTTTGACTTGTTTTCATTTATAAAGGCTTTTATCCCGTCATTACACACACCGGGGTCAATGATAATCGCAGTATTTTCAGAAGAAATAAGATATGTATTTACATCCATTTCCTCGCCATAAACAGTAGTAAGTTTCATTTTATTTTCTCCAGATTTCAGTATCCAGCACAATAGTCACAGGGCCGTCGTTTAAAATGCTCACCTGCATATCTGCTCCAAAGCTTCCCTTTTCAACTTTCTTAACACCATTTTCTTTAAGCAGCCGACAAAAGCTTTCATAATGTGCTTTGGCTTCCTCAGGATTTTTAGCAAGACTAAAAGACGGACGATTGCCTTTTTTAGTATCAGCACAAAGGGTAAAATTTGATATTACAAGAGCGTCGCCGTCAACATCACAAAGTGAAAGATTCATTTTATCATTATCGTCACAAAATACTCTTAAGGAAGCAACCTTACGGGCAAGAATTTCGGTATCCTCTTCTGTATCACTTTCATACACACCAAGTAAAATTAAAAACCCTTTATCAATTTTACCGATAATTTGAGAGTCAACCGAAACAAGTGCATTGGCGACTCTTTGTATAACAGCCTTCATTATTGATTTAACCTTTCTACATGGAATACACCTTGAATTTTCTCAAGACGTGTAATAATGTTTCTGAGATGCTCCACACCCTCAGTGCTGACAGTAATCAATGTTGCACTGTTTCCGTTTTTAGTCGGACGAGCATTAATACTGTGAAGAGCCACTCGCATATTCACAAGTGCTTGTGAAATGTCAAGAATAAGACCTTGGCGGTCTATAGCAGTTATTTGGATAGAAGCAAGGAAAGATGACGGACGATTGTCAGCCCAATATGCAGTTATCCAACGGTCAGGTTCATTTGATGCCTCTATATCATCAGGCACATTAATACAGTCCCGTTTATGAATAGAAACACCATGACCTCTTGTGATAAACCCGATAATGTCATCACCCGGAAGCGGTGCACAACACTTTGAAAATTTAATAAGACAGTTATCAATACCCTCAACAATAACACCGTCAGAAGATTTTGAAGTTCTATGAGGAACAATCTCAGGTACAACTGTAATTTTATTCTGCTTTAATATGCGATTAAAGTTTTCTTTTATATTCGGCAATATTCTTGCGAGAATAACACCGCCGTATCCAATAGCCGCATACAGTTCTTCAATGCTATCTAAATGTTGACGCCTTGCAATATCCAAAAGAAAATCTTCCATTTGTTTTTCTTCATCAAAGGCAATACCGTTTCTCTTGAATTCCTTTTCAAGCTCATTTTTTCCGTTTTCAATATTCTCAGCTCGTTTTTCTTTCTTAAACCAGCTTCTGATTTTTGATTTAGCTTGATTAGTAACGGCAATATTAATCCAATCTCTGCTGGGGCCGTGTCCCGCCTGATTGGTGGTAAGAATTTCTATAATTTCACCTGTTTTGATGATATGGTTGATAGGCACAATTCGTCCGTCAACCTTTGCGCCCACCATTTTTATACCAACGGCAGAGTGAATAGCAAAGGCAAAGTCAACAATCGTAGCACCTGCAGGAAGATTAATAACGTCACCTTTCGGAGTTACCGCAAAAACATCATCCTGAGCCAAATCAACCTTTATGCTTCTGATAATTTCAGAAGCGTCACCGCTGTCGTTTTGAGATTCAAGAATCTGACGAATCCAGGCAAGTTGACTTTCCATACCCGCATCACTGCCGTGAATTCCCGCTTTATATTTCCAGTGAGCCGCAATTCCGTATTCGGCAGTCTCGTGCATTTCAAAGGTTCGTATCTGAATTTCAAAAGGCACACCCTCTCTGCCTATTACAGTAGTATGAAGCGACTGGTATCTGTTCGGCTTAGGGGTAGAAATATAGTCCTTAAATCTGTTTGGTATAGGACGAAAAAGGTCGTGCATTATACCGAGAATGTTATAACAGTTAGCAACAGTATCGGTGATAATTCTTACAGCGTAAATATCGTAAATTTCCTCAAAGCTTTTGCCCTGAACAAACATTTTTCTGTATATACCGTTTATAGATTTTACACGACTCTGGAATTCGGTTTTAACTTCCGGCATTTCATCCTTAAGTCGCTCGTCAATTTTTTCCTTTACAGATTCTAACATTTGAGAGCTATACTGATTATTGCCCTTAAGCAAACCTTCTATTTCCTTATATGCAATAGGGTCAAGATGAGCAAGTGAAATATCCTCAAGTTCCTCTTTAATAGGACGAATACCAAGACGGTGAGCGATTGGTGCATACACTTCAAGAGTTTCAAGTGCCTTATCCCTTTGCTTTTGCTGAGTCATATAATCTATTGTACGCATATTATGAAGCCTGTCAGCAAGCTTAATAAGGATAACCCTGATATCCTTACCCATAGCTATAAGCATTTTTCGGATAGTTTCAGCCTGTTGTTCTTCTTTTGAAATAAAGGAAAGTCTACCGATTTTTGTAACACCGTCTACAAGTAAAGCCACTTCACTGCCGAACATTTTTGATACATCTTCAAGGGAGGTATCTGTGTCCTCCACCGCATCATGAAGCAATGCCGCACAAACTGCTTCGCTATCAAGCCCCAACTGAGCGACAATCTTTGCAACACTTACGGGATGGATATAATATTCCTCCTTTGACTGTCGAAGCTGTCCGTCGTGCACCTTTACACAAAATTCAAATGCCTTTCTGATTTTATCATAATCAAATTCAATATTTTGCTTTGATAGAAAATCGTAGAACTTCTCATAAGCGCTTTCATGTATGCTATCCACTTAACTCACCCCCTTAATCTTTTAAGAATAGCGGAATTTTCAAGATTAACTTTATTACCGATATTTATTACGCTAAGCTTCTTGTTGCCGTCTGTAACAGCACTGCTGACAAGCTCAAGCTCAATAAGAATATCAATAATCAGTTTTGTCTTGGCAAGACCTATACTATTGTTAAATTTCTGAACAACACTCTCGTATAAGCATTGTTTTTTAAGAATATTTTTATAAACCGCACCGCATTGTTCTCTGGTCGGTACAAACTCACTATAATCCCGTGGAACAAGATTTGTAAAATCATCATAAGCCGCCAACTCATAAGCAATATTTGTGTCATCAATACTTGCATATCTGTAATCCTTAATATGAATGGACAAAAACTCTTTACCGTTATAGTGATTGATTTCAAGACCTACAGCAAGGTCAACTATTTCGCCTTTTTCGAAGAGGAAGCTGTCCATATCACAGGAAAACAACATTGCCTGAAAAGCAACAGGACCCTTTACAAAAGATATTTTAAGATGTCTGCCATTACCTACAGCAGTTATTTTATCAATTTCCGCACCATAAATACCAAAAATGGGAACACCATTTCCAAGTCCAAATGGCTGAAGAAGCTCAAGAGCATAAACAAGGTCGATACTTAGTGCCGCAGGATTAAGCTTACAATCCAAGTTCAAAACCGGTACAACAGGTTTCTGTGACAGAGCAAAAGTATTAACAGCTTTTCTGAAATCAGAAATAGACGATTTCTTTAAAGTGACACCCGCCGCCTGTTCGTGACCTCCGAATTTTTCAACAGTATCTGAGGCTGAGTTTATAGCATCATAGAGAGAAAATCCTTCGATACTTCTTCCTGAGCCGTGAGCTAAATCATCTTCGATACTTAAAACAATAGCAGGTTTTGAATAACGTTCACAAATTCTCGAAGCTACAATACCAACAATTCCGTGATGCCAACCTTCACCCGCAACAACAATTATTCTGTCTCTGTAAAGACCCTGAGCGAAAATGATATTGTCAGCCTCTTCAAAAATGTTCTTCTCAATTTCCTGCCGTGTTGCATTTTCGCTATTAATTTCTTCTGCTAAGGCTAAAGCTTCATCTTTGTCTGAAGAAATCAGCAATGAAAACGCTCTGTCGGCACTTCCCATTCTGCCTGCAGCATTAATTCTAGGAACAAGCCCAAAAGAAATTCTGCTGACAGAAAAAGCCTCGTTATCAAGTCCCGATACCTTAAGAAGAGCTTTGATACCCTCTTTATTACTATTTTTTATAAGTTTAAAACCAGCCTTTACAAATGAACGGTTTTCATTAATAAGCGGCATAACATCAGCAATAGTACCAAGAGCAACAAAGTCACCATACACATCTATAAACTCTTCGGGCGAAACATCCTCAAGTGCACATACAAGCTTAAAAGCAACACCAACACCGCATATATCTTTAAAATCACTCATATCATCAGTGCGATGAGGGTCAACCACTGCCTCACATACCGGAATGTCACAAGGCGGTAAGTGGTGGTCAGTGACTACAACTTTAATGCCGAGAGAATAAGCATATTCTATTTCTGCTTTACAGGAAATACCGTTATCAACTGTTATAATAAGACCTACACCCTGCTCATTCAGTTTATCAATAGCAGGTATGTTCATACCATAGCCCTCGGTAAAACGGTTTGGTATATGATAAACAACCTGAGCACCGCGAGAAGCAAGATATGAATATAAAAGTGCAGTTGCTGTGACACCATCACAGTCATAATCTCCATATACTGCAATTATAGTACCCTGCTGTATAGCATCATTAATACAGTCAGCGGCTTTTACCATATCGGTAAGCTCATAGGGGTCTGAAAAAACAAGTTCATCAGACAAAAACTCTTCAAGCAAAGCAGGTTCGGTATAACCTCTGGATGCAGCAATAAGGGCAACAAAAGGGTCAATATCACATTCAAGAGCAAGATTTTTTGCAAGTTCTTTATCTATCTGAGCTACTTCCCACTTTTTCACTATTATTGCCACCTCCTCAAAATCTATATATTAACCCAATGTAATTATTATATTATTTTAACATATAGATATTTTTTTTGCAATAATAAACCTGAGAAATGTTTAAATTAAGTTGATTAATGAATGTCTGCACAAAATATTTACTATTTTTAAGCACATACTATAATCGGTGATAAAATGGACATACGAGATTATATGGATAAAAGGCTGAGTGAAAATATTCTTAAAAACACCGCTCTTATAAAAAGCATACTTAAAAATGATGCAATTCTTCGTGTAAGGCAGTTTTACATCAAAAACACACAGTGTACCCTGTTTTTCTTGGATGGAATGGTAAATAATGTAATATTAAATGAAAACGTCCTTGAGCCTCTGCTCTGCTTTGACAGAGAAATAGATACCGATATTGTGTCATGTATACTAAACAGAATTCTCTTTGCTGCCGAAAGTAGTAAACAGGAATATATCGGTGAAATGCTCAGAGCTTTACTATATGGAGATACACTTCTGTTAATAGACGGCAGCAGCACAGCCATTACCATAAATACAAAGGGCTGGAGGACAAGAGGCATCACCGAGTCAAGTGATGAAAGGGTATTATCGGGTCCAAGAGAAGCTTTTGATGAATCGGTAATGCTAAATATGGCGATGATAAGAAGAAAGTTACCGACACCAGATTTGTGTGTTGAAAATTTGAATATCGGCAGACGTAGTGATACAAGAATTTTTATAACCTATCTTGACAGCCTTGTAAACAGAAAGGCACTTAATATTTTAAGGGAAAGGATAAAGAAAATTGACATTGATTCTATCCTTGACTCTAATTATATTAATGAGCTGACGAACAGAAATAAATTCTCCCTTTTTAAAACTGCAGGAAGTACTGAAAAGCCTGATATTGTTGCATCACGTCTGCTTGAAGGAAGAATTGCAGTCCTTGTTGACGGAAGCCCTGTAGTTCTGACACTCCCCTATCTGTTCAGCGAAAATTTTCAGAGTGATGACGACTACTATCTAAATTACATCTTTGCTTTTTCGGGGCGAATGCTCAGATATGTCTGTTTTTTCTTAAGCATTAGCGTACCTTCACTTTTTCTTGCTCTTATAACACACCACAAACAGCTTGTGCCCACATCATTTTATCTAACAATAGCCACTTCTATGGAAAAAGTTCCTTTTCCTCCGCTTTTCGAATGTCTGCTTCTTATATTTATTTTTGAGATACTCAGAGAAGCGGGACTCAGGGTGCCACAAGGAATGGGAAACGCACTTAGCATCGTCGGAGGTCTTGTTATCGGACAATCAGCAGTTGAGGCGGGAATTGTCAGCGCACCACTTCTTATTGCCGTTGCCTTAAGCGGTATTTGCGGACTAATGGTAATGAGGCTAAAAAGTGCTGTTTTATACCTTAGAATTTTTCTCGCGCTTCTTGGGAGTATGTTCGGACTGTTTGGCTATTTTGTGGGAGTTTTCTTTATACTATGCCATATTTTCTCGTTAAATTCCTTTGGCATAAATGCCACATCATCCCTTGAAGATATATGTTTTCAATCACTCAAAGACACTATTATTCGTGCCCCTTGGTACAAAATGAATACCCGACCAATATCACTTAGCAAAAACCGAATACGACAGGAGGAAAAGAAATGAGACGGCTTTCTGTATTTTTTCTTATTCTTCCACTGTTTTTCTCAGGCTGTAAAATGAGTTCGGCGAGTCAAGCAAACATCACCCTCACAGTTAGTGCCATTAGCATCGAAAAATCTGATGACGGTATTATATTAACATTAGAAACCGTAAGTAAAGACTTGGCTGACAAAGGCGAAATTATTGAATATAGCGGAAAAAGCATAACCGATGCAGTCAATTCAGCAGACAGAGAAAGTGCCTACAAATTGATTTATTCCCACTGCTATGCCCTTATAATAAAAAGCGATATATCAAAATCAAATATAGAAGAACTATTAGCGCTTGTATCAGACAAGCTTCTGCCACTGTCCTGCGCAACAGTTTTTAGCGAGAACGAAATTCTAAATAGCCGACAATCAGGACTATGGGGTTATGAGCTGTCTAATTTTTGCAATTTACAAAAAACCGATTGTCCGCTGTTTAAGGTACTAAAAGAATATTTCACAAGCGGTAAAATCACACTTGTGAAAATTTCAAAAGAAAAGGAAGGCTATAAATGGAAAGACAAAAAAACAATATTCCCGTTATAACCCTTACTATAGTTTTTTTGATTGGAAATACAGTTATTAATCTTCCTTTTTCAGATTATCCTCAAGGCGTTATATTGGGTTTTATTCTCTCGGTAATACTTGGATATTTCTATATTTGTTTAGGTAGCAAAAAGCTTTCTAACGCTAAATTTTCAAAGCTTGACAGAATATTTTTCGCACTTTACTGTTTACTAAGCTCTTTAGTGACAGTAAGAAACTTTGTAACCTTTTCTGACAGAGTTCTATTACCTGAAATAAGCTCGGTTTATCCAGCCATTCTCTTCGTACTTCTTCTTTGGTTTTTGTGCCGACAGGATATAAAGATAATTTATAAAATTTCGATAGTCAGTGCTGTGATTATCATTATAAGCTGTGCTGTTTTATTTCTGATGAGCATTGAAAACATCAGTCTTTCGGACTTTTACAAACTTAATTTTCATTTAAAAGGCATAGTATACGAGGCAGTTTCCTTTCTTTCTATTAGCTTTCTGCAGTCGGTTATTCTTTTACGCTTTATAAACGATTACACAGAAATCAAAAGCATAAAAAAAGGCTATATTATAGCAGTTTCACTGCTTTTTCTATGCTTTGTGCAAAGTATAGGTGTTTTTGGAATAAGTCTTACAGGCAAACTATTAAACCCTTATGCCGATAGTGTCAGCATAATTTCCTTAGGCAGTAAATCAACTCGGCTTGAAGGCTTTTCTTACTTCCTCTATTTTTCTGCCACCCTCATTAAATCTGCTGTTTGCATAATTGCAGGAAAACACTCACTGTCATCGGTAAATAAAAAAGCAGAAAAGCTCTGGCTTCCCTGCTGTATGATTATCATCGGTGGATTTTGTATCTTCACCGCATTTTTTGTAAATATTGACTTTATTTATATAGCACCCTTTCTTTTCATTCCTCCCATATATTTTATTTTCAAATTGCCCCGACAAGAGCATCATATTGGTTAGCAATAGTCTGCCAGGTTGTCGGTCCCACATTTCCGGAGGGGGTTATACCGTTAAGTGACTGAAATGTTCTGACAGCATAGGCGGTAGCCGGGCCGAAAATACCGTCAACTGTAAGCTTAGGAATTTGCGGTACTGTATCAGAAATCCTATTTAAATATGTTTGAATATTTCTGACTGCCTCTCCTCTCATACCTTGACTTAGCACATAACCGGGATAAATCTGAGCCTTTTCTCCTTCATAGTCTTCCGGAAGATTTTCTACTATCTGTCTGTAGATCTGATTAAGTTTATTCCAGGTTTCTCTGTCAACAACACCTGTAGGTTCAAGACCAAAATTCTCCTGAAATACCTTTACTGCATTAAGGGTTTCGTCACCGAACACACCGTCTATAGTTACGGTATTAAGATTCGAGTTGAAATAACCTACAACACTCAGATAATACTGTATCGCCCTTACACTTTCTCCACTATCGCCGTACGAAAGCTGGGTTTCAAAAGGAAGATTTGCTTCATCTACGGTTATACCTATAGAATTCAGCTCAGCAAGTTTTCTCACCCCAATAAAATAACGTTTAATTTTATACCATGTGCTTTTATCAACCTGACCGGTCTGGTCGAGAAAAAAGACTTCCTGAAACTTTTTAACGGCATTTTCGGTTGAAACGCCGAATACTCCATCAGCATTTACTATAGGTATTGCAGGGTAATTTTTAGCAATGGAATTAAGCTGTGTCTGAATAATCTTAACATCATTTCCTCTGTCACCAATACGTAAAGGCACCCCCGGGTATGAAGCCTCGATATCGGCAACAGGAGCGTTCATAATAATATTTATATTATCGCCGTAGTAATTCTGTAAAATTTCGTAAGGTGTAAGTCCTCGCTCAGCCAAGGTAACGGTTCCCCACTGAGAAAGACCCTCACAGGTAGAGGTTGTTCCATTGCAAAACTGTGTAAAAAATGGTTGAACTTCTCCCTGTTCCACAACATAACTATTAAAAATGTCATCAACTATCAAAGAAATGTTTTCGAAGATTGTTCTGTCTTTTACAAACGCCTGGTCGTACTGTGTTGTATTCGTTATATCAAAATCATAGCCCTGGCTTGGATACCACTCGGTATAAATTCTATTCAGTGCATAAGTTATTATAGCATAGATATTAGCTCTAAGACTGCTTTCAGGCCATGTGGGATATATTTCACTTGAAGCAACATTTTTTATATAATCAATAAAAGGCACTGTAACGTTTTCGGCATCACTTTGAGGTGTGCCAAGATGTACCGTTATTTCGGTTGGTATAGTGGGATTAAGCGGCATAATAATCACCTCGTTATAAATTATATGGGTTGCCCTCATTTTCAACAGTAGGGCTCTGATTTTCAGTCGCAAACTTCCATATAAGATTAAATTGCTGAATTGATACCTCTTCATCAAAAACTGGAATATTGTTTCTTCTTGAGGTAATAAAATTTTCACTTGATGCCTCAATATCGTAAACAGCAAAAGCTCTGTCAGGATTATTAGGTGTAAGACTCTCGCTTTTTCTGACAGTAGGCAGACTAATAAGCCTTGTTTTTCCGCTACTGTCAGTTTTAACCTGTTCGATAACTTCACCCGACGCACTGTCATAAACCGTTACTGTTGCATTTTCAATGGGATTAAAGCCATTTCCATAGGAAACAATAGCAATAACACTGCCAAGTCCGTCGTTACTTATAACGGGTGCAACTACAGGTATAGCCCTCTCATACATACTTTTCATTTCCTCAATATACTCACTGACCGATTTTAGTTTCATATATCTACCCTCTTTCTAAGATAAATATATTCCCCCAAGCTTGTATTTATACAAGCTTGGGGGAATATAGCCGTAAATATTATTGAACTTTCATAGGGGCGGATAGATTATCCATCCGTTGTCTATTTATACTGCTTGGCGAATGTCCAGTAACTCTTTTAAAAACCGTGCTGAAATAGTTTTGGTCGGTAAAACCAAGCATTAACGCCGTTTCCTTAACGCTTTTGCCGTCCCTCAAATATTCGGTTGCCTTTGACATCTGCATTCTTGTGAAATATTCTATTACCCCGACACCTGCATATTTAGAAAAAGTTTTTTGTAAATTGATTTCACTCATATTTGTAAGAGCAGACAACATTGAAACGGTCATACGCTTATTAAGATTTTCTTCAATTGTTTTTACAATAAGGGAATAGTTAGATGCCCCCGTTGTGTTTCTCGTATCTGCAAAAAAGGAATCCTGATACAACCTTAATAAAAACAATTCAAATTCTTTTACAAATTTAAAATAACCCAAAGAATCATTAGCAGTCCCCTTAATCCATATTCCATCTCTGACAAAATATTTTTTTACCATTTCGTGAAGAGTCTTTACCTTTGATATATCGCCTATGTTACAAATTCTTCCCGACAGGTCAGGTATATTCTCACCCGAAAAGGTAAAAACCACAATGCTTGTATCATAGCTTTCAATGTTACCTATATTATGAAACTGCATGGGCGTATGCACCATAGCCTGACCTTTTTCAAGAGTAAAAACATTACTATCCGCCGCAATAACCGCCTTTCCCTCCACTACACAGACAAGCTCATAAAAATTATGCTGTTCTCCATGAAACTTATAATCGGGAGAAAAATGCTGTCTGAATACCGTATGCAATGCCGTTATTCTTGGATTTAAATTAATTTCGAACATAACGCGCCTCACTTTTTATATATAAATTCAAAGATTAAGTATATAAATTTACATATACTTTTTCGAAAAAAACCTTTAATATAAGGGTATAGTGTGATTATAGCACTAATAATTCTTTTTTTCAAGTCTTTGATTTTAGGAGGCAGAAATATGGAACAGAAAAAGGTAATCGTAATAGGTGCAGGAAACCGAGGACAAACCTATACAAACATTATGGCGGAAATGCCTGATAAGTATAAGGTTGTTGGTGTTGCTGAGCCTATCGACAACAGAAGAAACTATATTATGGAAAAGCACGGCTGTGAGGATAAGTATTGTTTCACAACCTGGGAGCATATTCTTGATATACCCAAATTTGCTGATATTGCAATTATTTCCACTATGGACCAGCTTCACTTTGCTCCAGCTATGAAGGCATTGGAGCTTGGCTATGATTTGCTTCTTGAAAAGCCTGTTGCTCCTACTCCGGAGGAATGTGGTGAAATATACAAACAGGCTGTTAAATACGGCAGAAAGGTTATGGTTTGCCACGTACTTCGTTACACTCCTTTCTTCATGCAGCTTAAGGACATTATTGACAGTGACACTGTGGGCAGAGTTATGTCTATTGAGCATACAGAGGCTGTTGGTAACATCCATCAGAGCCATTCCTTTGTAAGAGGTAACTGGGGCAATTCTAAAAGAGCTACCTTTATGCTTCTTCAGAAGTGCTGTCACGACATCGACATTCTTCAGTGGCTTATCGGCAAGGACTGTTCAAAGCTTTCTTCTTTCGGTTCTCTTACATACTTTACTGAAGAAAATGCTCCTGATGGTGCACCTGAGCGTTGTTTAGAGGGCTGTCCTATATATGACACCTGTCCATATAACTCTGTAAAGCTTTACTATGACGATAAGGACAACAGTTGGTTCAGAACCACCTCTACAAAAAAGGTTGCTCCTACCGATGAGGATGTTATGGAGGCACTTAAAACCACCCAATATGGCAAATGTGTATTCAGATGTGATAACGATGTTGTTGACCATCAGGTTGTAAATATGGAATTTGCTGACAAGACCACCGTTAATATGACAATGAACGCCTTTAACAGAGGCGGCAGATACACTCATATAATGGGTACAAAGGGTGAATTGTGGGCTGATATGAGAAGTGATGACGGTCAGCAATTCCGTTTCTATGATTTTGCTACAAAGGATTTCCGTTACCTCGACAGCGAAATTGCAGTAGGCGGTGACAGTATCACTTCAGGTCACGGAGGTGGCGACCACGGTATCGTTGTTGCTCTTTACGACTATATGACCGATGTTTTAAAGGCTGAGGATGTAAGCGAAATCGGAATTTCCTGTTCCAACCACATGCTTGTCTTTGCTGCAGAGGACTCCAGAGTCAGAGGCACTATGATTGATACAAAAGCATATATGGATAAATATATGAAATAAATATCAAAAGAGGATGGTTTTCATCCTCTTTTTTTGTATCAAAAATGTTAAATTTTATCATTATTGTTTATTGAAATCAGTTAAATTTAGCCGTATAATTTATATGGGTGATAAATATGGAAAAGAAAATCTTAGTTCTGGGAGGAACAGGTGCTATGGGCGTTTACCTTGTTCCCGAGCTTATTAAAATGGGCTATAGCGTTGACGTTTACTCTCTTGAAGAGGTAAAGAGCGAAAATGACAAGCTTAAATATTTTGTCGGCAATGCTGTGGATATGACCGTTTTAAAGGAGATACTTAAAACAAAATATACCGCTATCGTTGACTTTATGATTTATACCGAGGCTCAGTTTAAGGAACGGTATGAGTTGTTCCTCAGTGCAACAAAGCAGTATGTTTATCTTTCTTCATACAGAGTTTATGCCAACGAAGAGCTTCCCATTAAGGAAACCTCTCCCCGTCTTTTTGATGTTATGGAAGAAAGGGACAAGGATTTCTTTGCTACACCGGATTATTCTCTTCTAAAAGCAAAGGGTGAGGAATTACTTAAAAACAGCGGCAGTAAAAACTGGACAATTATCCGTCCTGCCGTTACCTATTCAAAGCGAAGACTACAGCTTATGACCCTTGAGGGTGTTCAATTTATTCCCCGTACCTTAAAGGGCAAAAAGGTTATTGTACCCAAAGAGGCACTGTCTGTTCAGGGAACTATGAGCTGGGCAGGTGACGTTGCAAAAATGATAGCTCTGCTTATAGAAAATGAGAAGGCACTCGGCGAAAGCTTTACCGTATCTACAAGTGAACATCATTCCTGGGGTGAAATTGCCGATTATTATAAAGAGCTTATAGGTCTTGAGATTGTCCCTGTTGACACCGAAATCTTCCTTCAGGTTATCTCGGCTGAGCAGTGGAGAAATGCCTGTCGTTATCAGCTTATATACGACAGACTTTTTGACCGTGTTATTGATAACAGAAAAATTTTAGAGGTTACGGGACTAAAACAGGAGGATTTAATGCCACTGTATGAGGGACTGAAATTGGAACTTAGCGACATTAACACTAACACTAACTGGATTAACGGCTCTACTGCCACTGATGAAAGAATGGATAATTACCTTAATAATCTGTAATCACAAAAACCTTGCTAAATGCAAGGTTTTTTATTATACTAAATTTACCGTGTAAATTGACACGGTAGTAATGAAAATTTATATTAAAATTAATAATATAAGTGAGGTGCTTTTTATGATTTACAAAGGCGAACATACAAATGAAATATCTTTCCCTCTAGGCGGTATCGGCTCTGGCTCTATCGGACTTCAGGGAAACGGAGTACTGAGAGAATTTGAAATCTTTAATAAACCAAATAAAAAAAGCTATAACGGTTTTACTCATTTTGCAATTAAAGCAAAGACCAAAAACGGTATAATTACAAAGGTTCTTCACGGTGATAATCTTACCGAATACACCAATAATAACGGAAGTGGTGCCGACGGAGCTACTATGGCAGGCTTTCCTCACTTTAAAAATCATACCTTTAAGGGTGAGTTTCCTATTGCTGAAATTGATTTTTCGGACGACAACTTCCCTGCCGATATAACACTTCGTGCCTTTAACCCTTTTATCCCACTGGAAGAAGACAACTCCAGTATTCCTGCCGCCTTTTTTGAAATCGATATTAATAATAAAGCGGATGAGGATATTGAATACAGTGTAGCTCTTTCCTGTCAAAACCCATTTTATAAAGGTAGCAATAAATGTGAGGTAATTGACGGATACCGCCTTTTAACCTTTAAAAAGGAAAACTATCAAAACTTAGAAAATTTTGAAGAGGGCGATTTAACCATAGCCTGTGAGGAAAAGGACAGTCTTGTTCAGACCTACTGGTTCAGAGGAGCATGGCAGGACAAAATTGTTACCTACTGGAATAACTTTAACAGTGAAAAAGATATTGAAGACCGTTTATACGACACTTTAAACGAAAAGGAAAACGACCACGGTACCCTTTGTGTCAAGAAAAGCATTAAGGCAAAAGGCAGTGACTCGGCTCGTTATATTTTAAGTTGGAACAGTCCCGTTAATCATAACTACACACATTTCAAGCCCAAGGAAGACGGTAGTATTGTAAGCTTCAAAAACTATTATGCTGTGCTTTGGGAGAATTCACAGGCAAGTGCTGTTTATTCACTTAATAACTGGAATTCCCTTAAAGAAAAGACCGTACAGTTTAAGAACGCGTTACATAATCAGACTCTCGACCCCGTAGTTATTGATGCTGTTTCCTCTACCCTGTCGGTGCTAAAAACTCCTACCGTTATCAGATACGAGGATGGTTCTTTTCACGGCTGGGAGGGTTGTTACAGTGACCACGGCTCCTGTGAGGGTACCTGTCAGCATGTATATAACTATGCCTATGCTCTTTGTTTCTTGTTCCCAAATCTTGAAAGAGGACTCCGTCACAACGAATTTGTATACGCTACCGAAGACAGCGGTCTTTCCCACTTCAGAATGCTTCTGCCCCTTGGTATAAGCAAGGGCTATACCCGTCCCTGTCTTGACGGTACTATGGGTATGGTTATTAAATCCTACCGTGAATGGAAAATAAGCGGTGACGATAAGTGGCTTAGGGAACACTGGGATTATATTAAAAGAGCCGTTGACTTTGCAAGAAGTGAGGAAAACTATGATAAATGGGACCTTGACGGTGACGGCATATTAGAGGGCAGACAGCACCACACTCTTGATATGGAACTTTTCGGTCCTTCCTCCTGGCTTGAGGGTATGTATCTTGCCGCACTTAAATCAGCAAGTGAAATGGCTGACTACCTTGGGGATACTTCTGCTAAGGAAACCTATGATAAGCTATTTGAAAACGGCAAGAAATGGACAAAGGAAAACCTCTTTAACGGTAAGCATTTTATTCAGAAAATTGACCTTGAGGATAAGAGCATAATTGACCGTTTTGGTGCTGATAATTACTGGAACGATGAAACAGGTGAAATTAAGTATCAGATTGGTGAGGGTTCTTCAATAGACCAGCTTCTCGGTCAGTGGCACTGTGATATTCTCTCCCTTGGAGATATTTTTGACAGTCAGCAGATTGATACTGCCCTTGACACAATGTTCAGCCTTAATTTCGTTAACTCCATAAGAGAGTGCACTAACCCTTGGCGAATTTTTGCTATGAATGACGAGGCAGGAACTTTTATCTGTAGCTATGACAAGGACGCCCGAAAGCCGCTTATCCCTGTTCCCTACTGTGAGGAAATGATGACCGGCTTTGAATATTCCTTTGCAGGAGAGCTTATTTACAGAGGCAAGATAGATAAAGCTCTTAAGGTAATCAAGGCAGTAAGAGAGCGTTATGACGGCAAAAAACGTAATCCTTATAATGAAATCGAATGTGGTAATAACTATGTAAGACCAATGGCAAGCTTCTCCTTTATTAACGCCTTTTCGGGCTTTGATTTCCATCTTCCAAAGGGATATATCGGCTTTAATCCAATAATAAACAGAGATAATTTCAGAAGTATGTTCTCTCTTGGAACAGGCTGGGGTGAGTATACTCTTAAAAATAACAAAGCAACCATTTCTCTTAATGCAGGTGAGTTAAAGCTTTCATCACTGAAAAGCGGTCTAAATAACATTAAAACTCTCATTATTGACGGCAAAATAACAAGCTTTACCGAAAAGGAATCAATTATTTACTTTGATGAAATAATAGTTAAAGAAAGTATTGCAGTAGAGGTATGAATCATTTAAAGATAACTCAGCAGGAACTGGCAAGGCTCTGCAATGTATCCCAAGGAACCGTTGACAGAGCCCTTAACGGCAGAAGTGACATAAGTGAGGCAACTCGAAAAAGAATACTGGACACAGCCAAGAAATATGGTTTCAGGTCGAATAACGGCAACAGTAAGGTACGTCCCATCAAAACCCTTGGAGTAATTCTTTTTGACCTTAACAATCAGTTCTTTTCAAGGCTTATAACCGATATTGAAGAATGTGCAAAGGAAAAAGGCTTTACTACCCTTATAATGTTCACCCACTATAACCAAGAGGAAGAAATTAAGTGTATCAGGAAAATGTATGCTTCGGGAGTAGATGCCATTATACTTGCCTCTGTAAACGGTGACTGTCAGTTTTCAACATACATTTCTCAACTTGATATTCCTGTTATTCAGATATTAAACCAAACAACTCAAAATACCTATGTGGGAATCGATGATTTTCTTGCTATGAAACAGGCAACAGAGTATCTTCAAAAAAGCTATAAGCATATTGTATACTTTTCTCCTGCTCTCAGTTACGAAAACGCTTATGCCCAAAAAAGACGATATGAGGGTTTTTTATCGGTAGCAAAGGATTATACCGTTATAACAAAACACAAGGATATAAAGCCTGTTTACAGTCCTGATACAGCGGTCCTGTGTTCATCTGACCATTATGCGCTTTATGTTTATACAGTTAATAAGGAAGTAAAGATTATGGGCTTTGACAACCTATCCTTAATTGATAAATTAAAGCTTCCCATAGATTCGGTTGATACTAACACAAGGCAAATAGCAGAAAATGCCGTATTGCTTGCCTTTACTAACGAAAAAAGAAATATTATAACACAACATAAAATTATCAAGCGATAAAAAACAGAACCCCAAAAGTTAAATACTTTTGGGGTTCTAATCATTAAATTATAATTATTTTAATGCAATAGCTTTTTTAGCTTTTTCAGCTATGTCCTTACCACGAAGTCCGTAAAGGTCGAGAAGCTCATTTGCAGGGCCTGACTGACCGAACTTATCATAAACACCGAGCTTAACAACAGGAGTAGGACAAGTTTCAGCAAGATATTCAGCAACGGCAGAACCAAGACCGCCGATAACAGAATGTTCTTCTGCAGTTACAATAGCACCTGTTTCCTTAGCAGCCTTAAGCACGATTTCAGTATCAAGAGGCTTAATGGTTGCCATATTGATTATACGGGCATTGATTCCCTCTTCCTTAAGTAAATCGTGAGCAATAAGTGCCTCATTTACCATAAGACCTGTAGCAATAATGGTTACATCATTGCCCTCTTTTAGCTCAACACCCTTGCCGATTTCAAACTTATAATCCTCATCAAAAATCACAGGAACAGCAAGACGACCGAAACGCATATAAACAGGACCGTCATGATTATATGCTGCCTCAAGAGCCTTTTCGGTTTCAACAGTATCGGCAGGATTGATAATTGTCATACCGGGAAGTGTACGCATAAGCGCAATATCCTCACAGCACTGATGTGTTGCGCCATCTTCACCTACAGAAATACCTGCATGTGTAGCACCGATAATAACATTAAGATGAGGATAGCAAACAGCATTTCTTACCTGTTCAAAAGCTCTGCCTGCAGCAAACATTGCAAAAGAAGAACAGAAAACCTTTTTACCTGTTGCAGCAATACCTGCGGCAATACTTACCATATTCTGCTCAGCAATACCACAATCATAAAATCTTTCAGGATACTGTTTTTTGAAAACAACTGTTTTAGTTGCTTCTGCAAGGTCAGCATCTAAAACAACAAAATCATCATATTTTTCAGCAAGCTTTAAAAGACCGGCACAATAGCCATCTCTTGTAGCCTTTTTAATTACTTCTGCCATAATTTTCTCCTATTCTGCCTTATTTCAAAGACTCACCGATAGCGGTTAATTCTTTGATAGCGGTTTCATAATCTTCTGTTCCTGGAGCCTTACCGTGCCAACCACAGTTATTCTCCATGTAAGATACACCCTTACCCTTTGTTGTTTTTGCAACAATACAGAAAGGCTTATCAGAAGCTTTTGCTTTTTCGAGAGCTGCTTCAATTTCATCAAAATCGTGACCGTCAATAACAGCTACATTCCAATTAAAAGCTTCAAACTTTTTATCTATAGGACAGGGAGAATTCACCTCATCACAGCTACCGTCAATCTGGAGATTATTAAAATCAACAAATGCTACAAGGTTGTTAAGACCCTTATTAGCGGCAAACATAGCAGCCTCCCAAACCTGTCCCTCTTCACATTCACCATCACCAAGAATAGTAAATACACGGAAATTATCCCCAAAGTGCTTAGAGGAAAGAGCCATACCTACAGCAGCAGATATACCCTGACCAAGAGAGCCGGATGACATATCAACACCGGGTATATTCTTCATATCGGGATGTCCCTGAAGACGTGAGTCAATATGACGTAATGTAGGCAACTCATCTACAGAGAAATATCCTCTGTTAGCAAGTACGGAATAAAGTGCAGGGGCAGCATGTCCCTTTGACAGTACAAGACGGTCTCTATCAGCTTTCTTTGGGTCCTTGGGGTCGATATTCATCTCTTTAAAATAAAGATATGTGAGAATATCGGCACATGATAGAGAGCCACCCGGATGACCCGCTTTAGCGCCGTATACACCCTCAATGATACCGATTCTGACATTGTTGGCAATGTGCTGAAGTTCTTTTTTTGTTACACAGTCCATTATATGCTTCCTTTCGTTATGACGATTAAATCGCCGTTTTTAAATATTCAACAAAGTCGGCAACTGCACCATTGGCACAAGGTCCTCCGACAAAATCGACACAATCTTTTATCTCCTGGGGGCTACCGCTGGGACAGGATGAAATATCTGCAGCATTTAGCATCTCTACATCATTGTAATAATCCCCTATAGAAAAGGTTTTCCCCTCAGGGATCCCCAAAAGCTCACTCAGTTTTTTTAATGCAAAGCCTTTGTGAGCACCACGGGGTAGCTGCTCATAACCACGGTAATAAATACCATCCAGCTCAAATGCCGCCTTGGTGAAGCTTGAATTAACAAATTCAAACTCACTTATAACCTGTTCAATTTTGTTTTCATCAAAGCCTGCATAATAAAAACACATAGCCTTATTCCATTTAAGATGGCTTATTTCATCGTATGTAACGATTTTTGGTTTTAAATGCTCATAGTCACAGTGAACCTGACATGCCTTGCTGTAATTGAGCAAATAAACATCTTTACCGCAATAAACCTCAACACCCATATCAGGAATTTTTTCAAGGAGAAAGTTAAAAAATGTTTTATCCTCTTCGGAAAGATATGTTTCAAAAACAGGTTTATCAACAGTATAATCGTAAATTGTTCCACCGTTATAAACAATTGAATGAGTAAGGTGCTTAAATTCACAAACTATATGTTCAATGGCAGAGGTACATCTGCCCGTAGCAATACAAAAGGTACCGCCCTGTGACACAAATTCATCAATTGCCTCAAAGTTACGGTGACTTATTTTCCCACGCTCCATTAAGGTTCCGTCTATATCGGAAACCAAAAGACAGTCTTTAAATTTCATTACCAATTTCCTCCAAAAAATCTTTAAAGTACAAAGGAAGTTCACTGGTAAATTCCATATATTCCTTTGTGGATGGATGTATAAATCCTATTTTTCTTGCATGTAGACATTGACCGCCCAGTTCTTTAATAACCTTTTTAGGCCCGTAAACCTCATCACCTGCAAGAGGATAACCTATATAAGACATATGAACCCTTATCTGATGAGTTCTTCCTGTTTCAAGACGAAGTCGCAAATAAGTAAAGCCGTTATATCTGTTAATTACCTCATAATGAGTGGTTGCATCACGTGAATTTACAGGAGTAACCGCCATTTGTTTACGCTTAACGGGATGTCTGCCAATAGGTGCATTAACAGTACCTTTATCATTTTTTACATTGCCGTACACAACAGCCTCGTACTCTCTTGTAAAGGAATGTTCCTTAATCTGTGAAGCAAGAAAGTTATGGGAACTATCATTCTTGGCAACAATAAGCAGTCCACTTGTATCCTTATCAATTCTATGAACAATACCGGGACGGCTTACACCGCCGATACCCGAAAGACTGCCCTTACAGTGATACAGCAGAGCGTTAACAAGGGTACCGTTTTGCTGACCTGCAGCCGGATGAACAACCATACCTTTGGGTTTATTTACAACCAACAAATCAGAGTCCTCATAAACAATATCAAGAGGAATGTTTTCTGGTAATGCCTCATCACTGACAGGCTCAGGAATATTTATAGTGATAACATCATTTTCTTTAATTTTTGTATTTTTAGAAACAACCCTTGAATTCACACAAACATTACCGTCAGCAATTAATTTAACGGCATAGGAACGGGTAATTTCGGCAAGCTGAGCCGTCACTACATCAAGACGACATTCTTCACCAATGTATGTTTTTTCAATTATCTGCATTTACACTGTTCATCCTGCGTTCTTTGATTAAATCAACCACAAAGTAAACAACAAGCAAACCTGCACCAATAACTATAGAGCAGTCAGCAACATTAAAAACAGGGAAATCAATAAATTCTAAATGAAGAAAATCCACAACCTCACCCGAATTAAATACTCTGTCAATAAGATTGCCGATACCACCCGAAAGGACAAGTGTAATTGCCCAGAACAAAAGCTTATTCTTTACACCGTGTTTTAAAATCATAGCAAAGCAGATAATCATAACAATAATGGTAACAGACAATAAAATCCAAGTATAGCCATCAAGAAAGCCCCATGCTCCACCTTTATTGTGAATATGCCAGAAACCAATAAGTCCGGGTATAAAATCAGCATTTGCACCAAGAGGTAAAGTCTGAACAACAATATATTTTGTTACTTGGTCAGCAACTAAAAGAATTACTCCGGTAATAATTGCGAGTATACAACTAAACATAATTTATCTCCCTACACATATTTTAAATACTTTAGTATAATTCTGCCTTTTTTAGTAACGGTTGAGGTTTCGCTAAGTATAAATCTGCCCACTCCCCTAACGGAAATTTTAGCAGTATTATTGGGTTCATAAGTTATTTTATCTATAACAGCACCATTAACCGAAACCCTTTTATCAAGTATAATTTCCTTCGCTTTTTCTCGTGAGGTACAAAGCAATGCTGCAACAACGCTGTCAAGTCTTAAGGAAGCTATGGTAGCACTTCCCTCTTTAAGTACAGAAGTCTGCGGAAGGGGTAAAGAAAAACCACCTTGTGCACAAACTCCGACACCGCCCACCTTGTCAATTTGAGAAATGACATAGTCAGCAACACTGTCGGCAACAAAGACAACTGTTCTGCCTTCTTCACAAAGTATATCTCCCACACACTCACGGGTAATTCCCAAAGCCATTAATGTGCCAAGAAAATCACGATGAGTAAGTCTGTCGCACTCTCTATAAGTAAATGTAATGCCTTGTACTATGCCGGTCTGAGCAATATCATCGCACCAATTAGGAAGCGCAATAAAAAACACTCTCTGGGCATCTTCATACCCACCCCAAAAGGCGTATTTCTCACCACTTAGCTCACCGAGTAACGAAACGAAATCCCTTTCACTCTCACTAAGAAATCCCACTGATTTAAACATATCGGTGGTATCCCTTAGCCGCAAGGCGTCACATATCCTTGCAGACAGAAGCTGAGTATCCATTAATAAGAGCTATCGCTGTAATCCTCTACAAACACTTCGCCGTTAACATCAACATCGGCAGGAGCGATAACAAAGGTATTGTGTGCAGCTTTTTTTAGGGTACCGTTTTTAGCATAAGCAACACCCATAAAGAAGTCAATAATACGACGGGATAAATCGCGGTCAGCCTTTTCAAGATTAAGAACTACTGTCTTCTTGGCACAGTACTGGTCAGCAATATCCGTAACATCATCAAAACGCTCAGGCTTAACAAGTACAAGCTGCATATTACCACTGCTAAAGGGCACAGTTTTTGAATTTTTACGTTCTGCTTTAACAGTTTCTCTTTTCGGTTCTTTTTTCACAGGCTCAGAATAATCAATGTCAGTTTCTTTTTCAACCACTTCATCCTCATATTCATCATCAGAAACATTCATAATGTTTTTAATACCATCCCATAAACTCATTTTTAATTTCTCCTTTTTTTATACATAATTTCGTCTGCCGAAAAGCAATGTCCCAATTCTTACCTGTGTAGAACCACATTCAATTGCGGTTTCGTAATCATCAGACATACCCATTGACAGAATTTCCATATATACATTATCTATTTTTTTATCCCTTATGTCAATAAACAGTTGTGACATTTTTGTAAAATATTTGCGATTTTCTTCACAATCGGTACAAATTGGTGGAATTGCCATTAAACCTTTTATCCTAATTCCGCCAAGTTTGGAAATTTCAGTAAGGCATTCTAAAACCTCATCAATCTTAAATCCCGATTTGTTTTCTTCTTCGCCTATATTTACTTCAAGAAGAATATCGGTAACAACATTAAGCTTTTCACTTTGTTTTGATATCATAGTTGCAAGTCTTACACTATCAACAGATTCAATAAGTGAAACCCTACCCACAATATACTTAACCTTATTGGTTTGCAAGTGACCTATAAAATGTTTCTCAACGGGAAGAGTAATGTCTTGCTCCTTTGAAACGAGTTCCTGCACCCTGTTATCACCAATAACCTTGATACCTTTCTCAATAGCATAGTTTATAAGCTCGGTAGATACAGTTTTTACTGCAGCGAGAAGTATAACTTCTTCAGGTTTTCTTCCGCTTTTTATAGCCGAAGCAGCAATATTATTCATAATTTCAGCGTAGTTTTCATCAAAAACCTCAGTCAATGATTTTTCCTTCATACAAATTACGCCCCTTTACAACAACCTTATCGTGAAGACGAAGAGAGGTACTGTCCCCTGCTACCGCCTTTTCACATATTATATAATCCTCAGACTGATACAGTACCTTTACCTTAACAAACTTAAGTTCCATACCCGAAATTATATATACACCTGTCTGATTATCACTGACACGTAACGCACCTCGCTCAATACGAAGTCCTTCATATTCACCACTTATAATGGTCATAGAGCCTGTCCTCATAGCAGCAAGTTCAGCATTCATTTCCTGACAGGAAAAAAGCAATGTGGCACGCTGACGGTCAGCAGATAAATTTATTGCCTCAACAATCACCTTCAAAAAAGGATTACTTTTTAGCTGTGTTTTAATTTTGACGGTATCGCCAATCTTGTAGGCAAGAGATTGGTCGGCAGAAATATTTGCAGCAATATACCAAGTATAGTCCGAAACAATTTTTCCCATATATTCACTGCCATCAGTAGATAAAGGCGTTATGTTATCGAAAAATTCGGGTGTATATTTTTCAAGATTATCTGCAACAAGTACAGTTTCATAGCCATCAACCTGAGAAACAAAAAAGCCCGATTCTGAAGCAGTGATTTTACTTATAGGCTGAGAAAGAGAAGCCTCAAGGTCTGATAACTCAGAACGAAGTTCTTCAAGCTGCCCTGAAAAATCAGTAACATTCCCGATTACCATTTCCTTACGATTCATCATAGTAAGAAGTGCATCGCTTTGTTGTCTTGCCTTTTTTAAATCCGAATTACCGCAATTATACAGTATTTCGCTCAGAGTTTCGTCAATTTTTGTATTAAGCAAATTAATATCAACTGCCGCTAAATCGTTATATCCTTGAATTTTTTCAATATTAACTATTTTTTCTTTAAGCTCGCTGATTTTATTAACAGCGATAGAGTTTTGTTCACTCACATAAATATCAGCAACAGTTCCATCCTTTGCAATACGTTCACCATCCCCTGCCCGAAGATGCATAACACCACCCTTGCTACGCTCAACAGGTATCTCATTACGGATAATCATTCCCGTAAAGCCGATACCTTCGGTTTCGGTAACAAACTGAGCCGACTGTGTGCTTATAGGAGTATACACAGCCGAGTATATCTGATGGAAAAGAAATATAACAATAATAATCGAAATTCCAATTCTAACGAAACGGTTTTCAAACATTAGTAATAACCTTCTTGTTTATTATTTCTTTAGCTTTTTCGCAAACATTTTCTTCATCAGCATAAATCCAATGTATTCTGTCATCACGCCGAAACCAAGTCAGTTGACGCTTGGCATATCTTCTTGTTTCGCGTTTAAGCGTATCAATAGCTTCATCAAGTGTAGCCTCGCTTTTAAAGTACGGTATAAGCTCCTTATGACCTATAGCCTGAGCAGCCGTTATACCCTTTTCTCCAAAAGCTCTTGCTTCTTCAACAAGACCATTTTCAAGCATTATATCTACCCGTTTATTTATTCTTTCATAAAGTTTTTCTCTGTCTTTATAGGTTATTCCTATCATAACGGGACTATATGGACTCTCCTGTGCTTTCGACAGTTCGTTTTGCTGAGAAATGGTAATTCCGCTGAGCTTATACACCTCAAAAGCACGTATTATTCTACGTCTGTCACCAACATTTAAGCGTTGGGCAGACATGCTGTCAAATTCGGATAGCCGACGAAGCATTTCTTCTCCGCCAAGACTATCAAACATATCCTCAAGTTCCTGTCTTAAGGTAGCATCAGTTTTCTGCTGACCAAACACAATTCCATCTACAAGAGAATTAATGTATAGTCCGGTCCCACCTACAACAACTGGAACTTTACCCCTCTCGAAAATATCACGGATTTTCTCTGATGCAAGGATAACATAATCAGCAACCGAAAATTTAACAGATGGTTCCAAAAACTCAACAAGATGATGAACAGCCTGTTTTTTTTCTTCCAAAGTAGGTGCTGCACAGGCTATGGGAAAGCCTTTATAAATCTGCATAGAGTCGGCAGAAACTATTTCTCCGTTATACTGCTTTGCAATTTCTATAGCAAGGCTTGTCTTACCCGAAGCGGTAGGTCCCACAACCACAATAATCGGTATTTTTACACAAGTTTCTTTCATTGTATTCTTCCAAATTGTTTTTCGAGGTCACGTTTCTTAATTTCAAAAGCAACAGGTCTTCCGTGTGGACAGTACATAATATCCTCACGGGACAGAACCTCGTAAGCTAACTTTATCATTTCCTGAGCACTTGTTCTGTATCCTGCCTTAATCGCCGCCTTGCAGGCAACAGTATGATAAATATTATCAAGCTTTTCTATTTCAATACTTTTGCAGTTTAACAGACTATCAGCTACCTCAATAAAAACATCTTCTGTGTCATCATCGGTGAGATTAGCAGGAACACCTCTTACTATTATGGTATTTCCGCCAAAATCATCAACCTCAAAGCCGCTTCTTGAAAGCAGTTCGAGTTCTGATATAACAGCATTATACTGCTGAGCAGACAGCTTAACAGTTACGGGAAGTAATAGCTGCTGACATTCTATCTTTTGAGTATTTTTTAGGTTTTCAAAGATAATTCTTTCGTGTGAAGCGTGTTTATCAATAAAGAAAACACTGTTATCTTTTTCAACTATGATATAAGTCGAGAAAGCCTCCCCTATAAGCTTAATTTCGGGAATAATCGCTTTTTCTTCGCTTTGAGCAGTTTTCTCGGTAACAGGTTCAACAGCTACTGAAGATTCGCTTTCAGCTTTAACGGGTGTCTTTTCGACTAAAATATCAACACTTTTTACAGGCGGTTTTACATATTCCTGATAACTGCTTTTTTTATTTTCAAAAACAAATGCTGTCTTTACGGGTTCTATGATTTTTTCATAAGCATCGTCGTTTTCTTTGATATTTGATGTCACTTTTTCGGTTATAACCGTCTGCTTATATTCCTGTGCAGTCATTCTGTCAAAGGTCTTAAAGGAAGGCGGCGCCTTCATAGTTATCTGAGGACGGGTATCCCCTTTTTCAAGGGCGTTTTTGACCGTAAAATATATTGCATCAAAAATAGCTTTCTCGTCCGAAAAACGAACTTCAGTCTTTGATGGGTGAACATTAACATCAACTGTAACAGGGTCAACTGTTATATTAAGCACACAGGCAGGAAATTTACCAACCATAACACTGTTTTTGTATGCTGCTTCAAGTGCAGAAATAGCGGTACCGCTTCTAATCGTTCTTCCGTTTAAAAAGAAATACTGACTTGTTCTTTTTGGACGGCAATATATGGGTTTACAAACATATCCCTCAACCTTAACCGTTGAATTTCCTCCACCGGCACTAATAAGTGTTGACGAAAATTCTCTGCCCAGAACACTGTAAATTGCTGACTGAAGTTTTCCATCCCCCGAGGTTGTGATAACAGTTTTGGAGTCTCTTATAAAACGAATAGCAATCTCAGGATGAGAAAGAGCAATCTTTTCAACAAGGTCGGCTATAACATTTGCCTCGCTTGTATCTTTTTTAAGGAACTTCATTCTCGCAGGAGTATTATAAAACAAGTCACGAACGATTACGGTAGTTCCCTCTTCACAGCCTGTTTCTTCAAATGCTATTTCCTGACCGCCATGAATTTCATATCGTGTGCCTATTATATCATCAGCAGTTCTTGTTATAAGCTCAACCTTTGAAACCGATGATATAGCAGCTAATGCTTCACCACGAAAGCCTAAGGTATTTATTGCATCAAGGTCAGCTTCGCAGGCAATTTTACTTGTAGCATGACGAAGAAAAGCGGTGGGCACATCATCCCTCTTTATACCGCAACCGTTGTCGGTAACACGCATATAAAGAATACCTCCGCCTCTGATTTCCACAGTAATGTCAGTAGCACCGGCATCAATAGCATTTTCAAGAATTTCCTTGATAACAGATGCAGGTTTTTCTACCACTTCTCCTGCGGCAATTTTTTCAGCTATGTATTTAGGTAAAACATTAATTTTAGGCATTATTAATCCTCAATTATTCTTTTGCCTTGTTAACAAGGTCATAAAGTATTTTCATCGACTCAATGGGAGTAAGGGTATTTACATCAATTGCTTTAAGGTCAGAAAGTATTTCACTTGCATTCATCATTTCAAGTGGAATCTGCAGTGAATTATCACTTACTGTTTTGTATGTAACTATTCCCTCTTCCTCGGTTTGTCTTAAGATCTCCTTAGCACGTTTGATAACTACGGAAGGAATACCCGAAAGCTTAGCAACCTCAATACCATAGCTTTCATCTGCTCCTCCGGGAACAATTCTACGAAGGAAGATTATATCATCACCGCGTTTTTTAACGGCGATATTATAATTTTTGACACCACTCATTTCATTTTCCATTTGAGTCAGTTCATGATAATGAGTAGCAAACAGTGCTTTTGCGCCGATTTTCTTTTTATCAGCTACGTATTCAAGAACGGCTCTGGCAATGGACATACCGTCAAAGGTAGAGGTTCCTCGTCCTATTTCATCAAGAATTAAAAGACTTTTATTAGTAGCATTCTTAAGAATGGTTGCAACCTCACTCATTTCAACCATAAATGTCGATTGTCCTGATGCAAGGTCGTCAGATGCACCTACACGGGTGAAAATAGCATCACAAATTGCGATATTAGCACTTTGTGCAGGAACGAAAGAGCCTATCTGAGCCATAAGCACTATTATAGCAACCTGTCGCATATATGTGGATTTACCTGCCATATTAGGACCTGTAATAATAGAACAACGGTCATTATCACTATTAAGGAAAGTATCATTTGAAACAAAAGGAGTGCTTGTAAGTTTCTCAACAACAGGATGTCTACCTGCTTTTATCAAAATAGTGCCATCGTCATTAAGACGAGGTCTGCAATAATTATTTTCAACAGCAACTTTAGCAAACGAACAGAGAACATCAAGTCTTGCTAATGCTGCGGCAGATTTCTGAAAGCGTTCAAGTTGGTGAGCAACCTGTTTTCTGACACCATCAAAAAGTTCATATTCAAGGGAAATAACTCTGTCCTTTGCACCCAGAAGCTTTCCTTCAAGAGCTTTCAGCTCTTCGGTTATAAAGCGTTCTGCACCTGTAAGGGTTTGTTTTCTTATATAATCCTCAGGAACAAGGTCAAGGAAGGAATTAGTTACTTCAATATAGTAACCGAAAACCTTATTGTATTTAACCTTAAGGTTTTTAATTCCTGTCCGTTCTTTTTCTCTTGCTTCTATCTGTGCAAGGATTCCCGCTCCGTTATTCATTATCTCACGAAGTGAGTCAACCTCTTCATTATAGCCCTCTTTAATCATACCGCCTTCACGGACAAGTGCAGGGGCGTCCTCAACTATAGCACAGTCAATAAGCAACCGTATATCATCAAGAAGGTCTATATCATTATCAGCTTCTTTTAGCATTCTGCTTTGTGTATTTTTGAGAAGATTCTTTACAGCGGGAAAACATTCGATTGTAGAGCAAAGAGCCCTTAAATCTCTTGCATTTCCTGTACCGTAAACAACTTTTGACATAATTCTTTCTATATCACGGATACCGCGAAGTGCTTCGGTAAGCTCTCCTCTGATAAATGTATCTGTATACAGCTCTTCCACCGCATTCTGACGGAGATTAATCAGGTTATAGGTCATAAGTGGTTGTTCAAGCCAACTCTTCATAAGACGCTTACCCATAGCGGTTTGCGTTTTGTCAAGGACCCATAAAAGCGAACCCTTACGGGATTTTGAACGCATTGTTTCAATCAGTTCAAGATTTCTGACAGCAGTCATATCAAGACGCATAAACTGACTGCCAACATAATACTTAACCTGATTTACGGCAATGTTACCTGTAATTCCCGTTTCGTAAAGATACCTGAGAACTGCACCGAGAGCGCTCTCGGCAGCACTGTTAGCCTTAAACCCAAGATTCTCAACACTTAATACCCTGAAATGACTTAAGATAAGCGTTTCACTGACGGTTATATCAAATTCACTGGCGTTTCTACGTGTAATAACACCGTCATACTGATTATCAAGAGTATTTTTTAAAACAAGGTTATTTTCAAAATCATCCGTAATAAGTATTTCTTTAGGAGCAAATCTTCCAATTTCGTTAGCAATAAGGCTGTCAAGTGACTGTCCCGAAACCTCTGTAAGATAAGCTTCTCCCGTTGAAGCATCGGCAAAACAAATTCCCGCTACATCGTCAACTATGCTTATAGAACAAAGGAAATTATTCTTACCCTCATCAAGCATACTATCCTCGATAATAGTACCGGGGGTGATAATACGTATAATATCACGTTTAACAAGACCCTTTGCTGCAGACGGATCTTCAACCTGTTCACATATAGCAACCTTATAGCCTTTTTCAACAAGACGCTGAATGTAGGTTTCACAGGCGTGAAAAGGCACCCCACACATTGGGGCACGTTCACTCAGACCGCAATCCTTTCCGGTGAGCACAAGGTCTAATTCACTCGATACATTTTCGGCGTCCTCAAAAAACATTTCATAGAAGTCGCCAACCCTGAAAAAGATAATACAGTCTTTATTATTCTCTTTAATTTCAAGATACTGTCGCATCATTGGAGACAGCTCAGCCATTTTTTACACCGCCAAACAAAGATTTCTATCAGTGACAACCGGCACAGGTAGAACAGCTTCCTGTGCAACCGCCCTCGGGAATTTCGCAGGTCTGAGGGTCAGCACCCTCACTACACATTTGAAGTATAGCCATAATATCATTCATCATTTTGTCAACGCCCTCTTTGGCTGTGTTATAAGCCTTCATGGTGTCGTTTGACATTATTGAGTCATAAATCTCTCTGAGTTTTAAATTAGCTTCTTTGAATTTTTCTTCATCACGATTTTCTTCAGCACTCATACGCTCAATATTCATTCGTGCAATATTAAACTCGCCAACCTTTTCGTTAAGCGCTTCATCCTTATCAAGAGCAAGCTTAGCTTTTGCATATTCAACGAATCTTTCATCCTCCTGCATAGCAGTTCCGAGATTTCTTGCAGCATTAATTACATCCATTTTTATTTCTCCTTAATCTATTCTTGTACCCTCAAGTACATTTGAAATTTTTTCAACCTTAACATTTATAAATTTACCCAAATCGGTTTCGTCACCGTCAAATTCAACAACCGCAGTACCAATAGTATGTCCTGCCATCTTGCCGTCTTTTCTGCCATAATCATCGCAAAGTACACGGTAAACCTGTCCTACACATTCCTCACTGATTTGTCTGCCTATTTTCTCCTGAACCTTTAAAAGTTCATCAAACCATTTACCCTTTTCCTCACGGCTAACAGGGTCTTCCATATTTGCCGCAGGTGTGTTGTTTCTTGGAGAGAAAATAAAAGTAAAAAGTGAAGAAAACCTTACCTGTTCAACAAGAGAAAGAGTTTCACAGAAATCTTCATAGGTTTCACCCGGAAAGCCAACTATAATATCACTTGTAAGGGAAATATCGGGCATACGAAGTCTTGACTCTTCAACAAGAGATAAATACTTTTCTCTGGTATAACGTCTGTTCATAAGAGACAATATTCTGTTGCTTCCGCTTTGGAAAGGCAGATGCAGATGTCTGCTTACCTTTTCACAGTCTTTCATAGCATCCAAAAGCTCAATAGTACAATCCTTAGGATGTGAAGTCATAAAGCGTATACGGAAATCTCCCTCAATATCGTTAATCTTTCTGAGCAGTCCTGCAAAATTAAGATTAAAATCACAGCCTGCACCATAGGAATTAACATTTTGTCCGAGAAGAGTTATATCCTTATAGCCCTTAGCAACCAGTTCTCTTGCTTCACTCAGTATCTCGTCAGGATGGCGGGAACGTTCCCTGCCACGAACATAAGGTACAATGCAATAGCTACAAAAATTATTACAACCGTACATTATGGGTAGCCAAGCCTTGAAATCACCATCACGCCTTACGGGAATATTCTCGATTATTTCTTCACCCTCAGAAATTTCAAAAATACGGGGTGAACCGTTCAATCTTTTATACAGAAATTCGGGAAGTCTGTACTGAACATGAGTACCAAAAACAAGGTCAACATAAGGATAGCTTTTTTTGATTCTATCCTTAACAGACTCCTGCTGAGCCATACAGCCGCAAACCGCAATAATCATTTCGGGATGACGCTTTTTATAATGCTTCATAGCACCTACATTTCCATAAACGCGGTCCTCAGCATGTCCACGTACAGCACAGGTGTTGTAAAGAACAAAATCAGCACCCTCAGCTTCATCAACAATAGTGTATCCCATTTCACAAAGCATACCTTTAATACGCTCTGAATCACTGACATTCTGTTGACAACCATAGGTAAAAATACAGGCTGTAGGAGTTCTTTTGTATATTCTGCCGAGCACCTCAGGCATACGGGAAATATATACCTGTTGTTCCTCTTTATAATCCTTAACTTTCAAGCAAAAAGCTCCTTAATACAATAATTATTTATATTATACTATAAGACTATAAAATATGCAAGTAATATAACAAGAGAAAAGAGCGGAAAACCGCTCATTTTTTTAGTAGTTAACATTATTTTCGGTCCAAAACTCAAGAACTGCAAGCATATCCTTAGCGATAAGCTTAGCACCAATTAAATCGTGTTCTTTGTAGTTACCACATTCTATGGGGTCGGTGCCCGGAACTTTGCCCTTAAAATTGCTTATAAAAGTAAAAGCCTCTCTCACCATTTTTATTGTATCGGCAACACTGACTTTATCTCTCATAAGCAGATAAAAACCTGTTCTGCAGCCCATAGGGCCTACATAAATAACAAAGTCCTTAAATTCAGAATTTCTTGCATAGGTAGCAAAAAGATGCTCGAATGTATGCATAGAACCATTTGACAGATAATCGTCCACATTAGGTTTCTTCATCCTGATGTCATAGGTAATAACATCACCGTCAATGCGTGATATATACATACCCTTTTCAAGTTTAGTATGGTCTATAGTAAAGCTTGCAATTTTTTCCATAATAATCACCCAAACAATTCAGTAGAGAGGTATCTGTCACCTGTATCAGGTAGCAAAACCACAATATTTTTATTTATAAGCTCTTCTTTTTCGGCAACATGGTATGCAGCAGAAAGCGCCGCTCCCGATGATATACCAACCAAGACTCCTTTTTTAGCGGCAAGATCTCTTGCACAGTCAAAGGCTTGTTCTTTAGTTACGGTAACAACCTCATCAATAAGGGAAACATCAAGAATATCAGGCACAAAATTCGCACCTATACCCTGTAAGGAATGAGGACCCGCCTTTCCCTTAGAAATCAGTGGAGAATCAGAGGGTTCAACGGCAATAATTTTAATATATTTATTTTTCTCTTTTAGGTATTTCCCAACACCTGTCAGTGTTCCGCCGGTTCCTACACCCGCTACAAAAACATCAACCTTACCATCGGTATCATCAAATATTTCAGGACCTGTTGTATAGTAGTGTGCCTGTAAATTTGCTTTATTTGTGAACTGACCTGCTATAAAGCTGTCAGGTGTGTTTTTGGCTATCTTCTCTGCCTCTTCTATAGCACCCGACATCCCCTTTTTGCCATCAGTCAAAACAATTTCTGCACCATAGGCTTTAAGGAGCTTTCTTCTTTCAACACTCATTGTGTCGGGCATTGTAAGAATAACCTTATAACCTTTTGTTGCCGCAATAGCAGCCAGTCCTATACCGGTGTTTCCGCTGGTAGGTTCAACAATAACAGAGCCTTTTTTAAGAATACCTTTTTCCTGTGCATCCTTAATCATAAAAAGTGCAGCTCTGTCCTTAACACTTCCGGCAGGGTTAAGATATTCAAGCTTAGCATAAATTTTCGCTTTAACACCATCCCCTGCACAATCAGTAACATCAAGCAAAGGAGTATTTCCCACAAATTCAGATATATTATTATAAATTTTCATATCAGCACTCCGTTTCGGTATAATTTTAATAATTTAACCCACAGTTGTCAAGTTGTTATGAAATAGAAATAACCTTATATCCCCCGTCATTAATTGTTTTAATTAGAATTTCATCCGAAATTTCCTTTTCAAGCGTTAAAACAGCAGTACCTTCTTTATGACTCACCTGAGCTAACCTAACCACGCTTATTTCTTCAAGAAGAGCTTTTACTCTTGCCTCACAGTGAGGACACATCATACCTTCAATTTTCATTGTTTTCATAATCTTTTTCTCCCTATTTTTATTTTTTCTTAAAGCGGCAGAATGTATATCTGCAAAATTAAGCCTTAATGCATTGGTAACAACACAAAAGCTTGATAAACTCATAGCCAAAGCCGCAAACATAGGCTGAAGCTCCCATCCAAAAAGTGAAATAAAAACGCCTGCGGCAAGAGGTATACCAAATACATTGTAAATAAATGCCCAAAATAAATTTTGATGAATATTAGACAGTACCTTGCGACTTAAAGAAATTGCGGCAGTCACATCCGTTAGCTTATTATTCATTAGCACAATATCTGCACTGTCGGCGGCAATATCGGTACCATTCGACATTGCAACACCTGTGTCGGCAACACTAAGTGACGGTGCATCATTTATACCGTCACCTACCATCATTACTCTTCCGTTTTTTTGAAGTTGTTTAACTTTATATGCTTTCTCATCGGGCATAACCTGCGCTATAACCTCATCAATATTCACCTGCTTTGCAACAGCAGAGGCAGTCTTCTTATTATCCCCTGTCAGCATAACAACCATAAGCCCCATTTTCTTAAGCCTTTGTACAGCCTGTAGGCTTTCTTCTTTGACAGTATCAGCAACAGCAATTATGCCCAAAAACTTATTTTCACAGCAAAAAAATAATGGTGTTTTTCCCTTATCCGAAAGTTTCTCTGCTATGTCTTTATAGCGGGAGGGAATCTGTGCATATTTTTGTACAAAAGCGAGGTTTCCTCCATATACTTTTTTGCCATCTACAGTTCCCGAAACACCTGAACCTGTATGAGCCTCAAAGTCTTTTACAGTTTTTACTATAATGTTATCGCTATTCGCTTTTTCGACTATTGCAACACTAAGCGGATGCTCACTCATTTGCTCTACACTTGCTGCAAGAAGTAACAAATCACTGTCTGCCTCAACAACCTCAGTAACGATAGGCTGTCCCATTGTAACTGTACCTGTTTTATCAAGAACGACTATATCTGTTTTTCCGGTATTTTCAAGTACAGTTGCGGTTTTAAACAGTATGCCGTTTTTAGCACCCACACCGCTACCTACCATTATCGCAACAGGTGTAGCAAGACCAAGCGCACAAGGACAGCTTATAACAAGCACCGAAATCGCTCTTGACAAGGCATAGCCTGTACTTTGTCCTGAAAGCATCCACACAACAAAAGTGATTAAAGCAACAGCAATAACAAAAGGCACAAACACTCCCGAAACCTTGTCAGCAACCCTTGCAATAGGTGCCTTTGTTGCACCGGCATCACTGACCATTTCTATTACTTTAGACATTGTTGTGTCTTTTCCTACCTTTGTAGCCTTACAGGTAAGAAATCCCGATTTACTAATCGTTCCTGCATAAACGCTGTCACCATTTATTTTATCAGATGGAACACTTTCCCCTGTCAGCGCAGATTCATCTACCGCACTGCTTCCGTCAATAACAACAGCATCCACAGGGATACTCTGTCCGGGCTTTACTGTAAAAATATCACCCACAACAACATTCTCAACAGGAATGGTCATTTCTACAGACTCTCTTATAACATCAGCCGTTTCGGGTGCAATTTTCATCAGTCCCTTAAGTGCATCGGTTGTTCTTCCCTTGCTATACGACTCAAGCATTTTCCCGACTGTAACCAGTGTTACTATCATAGCCGAGGATTCAAAATACATATTATGCAGATGCTCGCTGTTTCCGTCAGATGAAAGTAAAAACAACTGAATAACACTATAAATAAACGCTGCTGAAGAGCCGAGAGCTACAAGAGTGTCCATATTAGGTGATAACTTAAAAATCGCTCTGAAGCCGTTTATAAAGAATTTTTGGTTAATTACAAGAACTATAACAGTGAGTAAAAGTTGTAAAAAACCTACAGCAACAGGGTTTGTGCCAAAAAATGACGGCAAAGGCAGTCCCCACATAGTATGTCCCATCGAAGCATACATAAGAATAAGCAGGAAAGCAACAGAGAAAACAAGACGCATAATCAGAGAAAAGGTATCCGATTTCTCTTTTTTCTTTACAGGACCATGACCAAATAAATGAGCAGTATATCCTGCCTTTTGAACAGCCTTTATTATTTCGTCATCATCTGCAGTACCTTGAACAGTCATAGTGCCTATAAGAAGATTTACATTACATTTATCAACATTGCGAAGAGTTGATACAGCTTTTTCTACTCTTGCACTACAGGCAGCACAACTCATTCCTTCAACATTATATTTTTTCATTTCATCAACTTCCCTAAGGTATTTAAAAGTTCTTCTACAGTGTCATTATTATCATTTTTAATATCATCAATTACACAGGTTTTTATATGAGAGTTAAGAAGCTCTCTGTTGAAAGAATTAAGAGCAGAACTGACAGCCGATACCTGCATTATAATATCTGTGCAATAAGCATCCCGTTCGAGCATACCCTTTATTCCCCGTATTTGACCTTCAATACGGTTAAGTCTGTTCATAAGCAAAGAAAATTCTTTTTCATCACGCTTTTTTGTTTTGCAATTACAATTTTCTGACACTAAAATCACCTCTTATAAACTTGATTATATACTCCCTAGGGGTATCTGTCAACAATTTAATATTGCAAAAAGCTTAAGTCTATCGTATCATATATTCAGGAGATGATACAATGCGTGAAGAATTCTCAAGAACTGCCACGGTTATTGGAGAGGATGCTCTTATTACACTTCAAAAATCAAGAGTGGCCGTTTTCGGTGTAGGAGGAGTTGGCGGACACGCCGCCGAAGCTATTGTCAGGGCAGGTGTAGGTCAAATTGACCTTATTGATTTTGACAGTGTTTCCCTTTCCAACATCAACCGTCAGATAGTTGCTTTACACAGTACAGTGGGCAGAAAAAAGGTCGTTGTTTTAAAAGAAAGACTGCTTGATATTAATCCTGAATTAATTATTAACTGCCACCCTGTGTTTTATGATGAAACTACAGAAAATCAGTTTAACCTTTCTTCCTATGATTATATAATTGATGCTATAGACAGCGTACCTTCAAAAATAAAACTTATTGTAAACTCTGTAAACAGCTCAACAGAAATAATAAGCTCAATGGGTGCAGGTAACAAGCTTAATCCAACTCAGTTCGAAGTAGCAGATATTTATAAAACAAGCGTATGTCCTCTTGCTAAAATTATGAGAACCAACCTTAAAAAACAAGGTGTAAAAAAGCTTAAATGTGTATATTCAAAAGAAATACCTGCAGTAAAAGTCACACCGCCGGGTAGTCTTTCCTTTGTTCCAAGCACCGTAGGACTTATAATCGCTTCTGAAGTAATAAAGGATTTAATATCAAAAAAATAAAAGCTCTTTCGAGCTTTTATTTTTTTACATATCTAAAAGAAGTTCTGCAATCTGAATTGCATTGGTTGCGGCACCTTTTCTTACCTGGTCACCACAACACCAGATGTTAAGACCATTTTCATCAGTAAGGTCAGGACGAATTCTACCAACAAAAACAATATCCTGATCACTTGTTTCAAGAGGCATAGGATAAACTTCGTTAGCCATGTCCTCTACATAACGGCAACCGGGAGCATTGCTGATAAGTTCTTTTGCCTTTTCAACACTTATTGGCTCCTGTGTTTTAACAAGAACAGAAATAGAATGTGAACGAAGAACAGGAACACGGATACAGGTACAACTAACCTTAAGGTCAGGAAGATGCATAATCTTTGCACCCTCATTCTGCATTTTCATTTCCTCAGAGGTATATCCTTCTGTAGATACACCGCCAATTTTGGGAATAACATTGTATGCTATCTGATGAGCAAACACTTCGTTTTTAACCTCTTCGCCCTTATAAATAGCCTCAGTCTGATTTAAAAGTTCTACAGGTCCACCTGCACCTGCACCGGACACTGCCTGATAGGTAGAAGCAATCATACTCTTTATAGGACTTGCCTGATTAAGTGCGTTAACAGCAGTAAGTGTAATAATTGTAGAGCAGTTAGGATTAGAAATAATACCGTTGTGTTTTTTTACATCCTCAGGATTAATCTCAGGAATAACAAGAGGCACATCGTCACACATACGAAAAGCACTTGAGTTATCAACCAAAACTGCACCCGCAGCCTTAATATGAGGAGCAAGTTCCTTTGCAAGTGCGTTACTTGCGGCACCCAAAACAATATCAATTCCCTCAAATGAATCAGCCTTTGCCTCTTCAACCTTTATTATTTTGTCACCAAAGGGAATTTCTTTTCCAACGCTTCTTGCACTTGCTAAAAGCTTAATATTTCCTACAGGGAAATTTCTTTCCTGTAAAACCTTAATCATTTCACGACCTACAGCACCTGTAGCACCGAGAATGGCGATATTGCATTTTTTCATTTTCATTAACTCCTTATTTCTTTATAAAGCTGTTATACAGTACCTGTACTGCCTTTTCAAAATCATCATTGCTTACACCTGCAATAATATTAAGCTCTTCACAGCTTTGGGAAATCATACGTATATTGATTTTACTCTCACCAAGAGCTGCAAACAGTTGACCTGACATACCGGGCTTATAAGCCATTTTTCGACCTACTACAGCCACAATAGCAATGTTTTCGGTAACATTAATACTGTCAGGCTTAGCAGTCTTCTGCAAATCACCCATTATTGCATAAAGACAATCACTTACAGCCTTTTCAGCAACTACAACAGAAACACTGTCAATACCCGAGGGAACATATTCAACGCTGACGTTATATTTTTCAAATACCTCAAGCACCTTACGCAAAAAACCAACCTCAGAAGACATACCACTCTTTGCAACAGTAATAATAGCGAAGTTCTTTTTGCCGGTAATACCCGTAACAAACTGCTTATCATTTTCGTCATCAGGGAATTTTTCCATAATAAGACTACCAGGGTCTTCAGGAGCATTGGTATTACGGATGTTAAGAGGAATATTCTTCTGTCTTACAGGGAAAATTGTACCTTCATGAAGCACCTGTGCACCCATATGAGAAAGCTCACGAAGCTCTTCATAAGTGATTTGCTTAATAGGTTCAGGGTCCTTAACAATTCTTGGGTCAGCCATAAGTATACCCGAAACATCAGTCCAGTTCTCATATACATCAGCTTCTAGTGCTGCAGCTGCAAGTGCTCCTGTAATATCAGAACCGCCACGGCTCATAATACGTATAGCACCGTTAGGCATTGTTCCGTAGAACCCCGGAATAACAACCTTTCTGCCTTCGGCCAACTGACTTAGAAGCTCGTATGTCTTATCAGTATCAATGGTACCATCGAGTCTAAAACGAACCCAATGAGCAGAATCCACAAATTCAAAACCAAGATAGTCTGCCATCAAACGTGCAGAAAGATATTCTCCACGGGAAACAAGCTCATCCTTTGTAATACCGTTTTTAATTTTTTCTACAATTTTATTAAGTTCACTTTCAATATCTGTCTTAAGACCAAGTTCATTGCGAATTTCAATATATCTGTTTGAAATCATATCAAAAACACTGTCACTTGAAACACCATACTTAATGTGAGCGTGACAAAGCAATAAAAGGTCAGTTATTTTATGATCTTCAGAAAAGCGTTTACCTGCAGCAGAAACTACAACTACACGTCTTGAAGGATCACTTTCAACAATAGCTTTAACCTTTGCAAACTGCTTAGCGTCAGCCATTGATGTTCCACCGAATTTAAGTACCTTTAACATTATAATTCCCCTTTATATCAATCAATTATTCCTGCAATAAAGCAATCTTTTCCAGAGTCCAAAGCTTCTTTGCAGAATTTGTGCATAAGAGCTACAGAAATGCACTCTGTTATAACTCCCTTACCGCATTTTTCGGTTTTAAGTGAATTAAACCATTCATTGCTGTACTGAGTACGCACATAATATTTATGTGAAATGTCTGTGTTATCAATAACAGGCTGTTCCATAACATAGTTATAGGCTTTTTTTACACCACCCGCCACATCTATACAGTCTTCAACTACAGTATATGCAGTAGGATAACGTCCCGCACCAAAACCATAAAAGCTTTCTCTGCCAACATGTTCAGCTTCAAAGGTTATAAGATTAAGATTAGCGTGGACCGAAGCCTCCAAAGATTTTTCACTGATAAATACAGGTTCAACGAATACCGAAATGTTTTCTTCCTTTTTATAAGCAAAGCCCATAAGCTTAGTTACTCTGCCCATTTCTTCACAAACAGCAATATCGCTGTCTTTAATATATCTTATACCCGCAACATCAACATTCTCCTTATCAATAACGCAGGAAAAAGCAATGTTTGCCGAAAGAACGATTTTGCAAAGAGTATCAATTCCGTCTATATCGGCACTTGGGTCCCTTTCTGCATAACCAAGATTTTGTGCAACCTTAAGACATTTGTCAAAGTCGGCCTTTTCGGTATGCATAGCATCAAGGATATAGTTAGAGGTGCCATTCATAATACCGCTTACTTCACATATCTTAGCGGCACGGGCAGCACGCTCAAGATTAACAAGCCACGGAATACCTCCGCCAACAGCAGCCGTATATCTTAAAGCCACATTATTCTCATAAGCAAGGGCGGTAAGTTCCTTATAGTAAGAACTAACGAGCATTTTATTAGCAGTAATTACATTCTTACCTGCCTTTAGCGCAGAAGAAACAAACTCATAAGCGGGATGAAGTCCGCCGATAACCTCAACAACAGTATCAACAGAGCTGTCATTAAGAATTAAATTTATATCGGTTGTGGAAATAGCAGTAAGTCCGCTATGTTCTTTTATATCAAGAACATATTTAACACAAATATCATCTCTCTCGGCGATAATATCGTATACACCAACACCCACAGTACCGAAGCCTAAAATAGCAATGTTCATTAATGGAGTACCTCGCAAACAAAAATGTCCACCACACAAAAACACAATCAAAGGTTTTTATATAAAGTGTTTATATTAATTTAACACAGGCCATTAAATAAATCAAGATAATTTTACAATATCAGCATAATACACAATTTTTATAAAAAAATTCAGCTCAGTTATGAAGTATTGTTCATATTTTTGTTTCTCACTGGAGGACACTTAAAAAACCGCTGAAAAATCAGCGGTTTTAAATTATTTTACAGAAAATTTATAAACAGTTTTGCTATAGAACTTGTCCCCTGCTTTAAGTACAGGACTGGGGAAATAGCTGAAAGATGTAGCATTCGGGAAGTTCTGGGTTTCAAGACAAACTGCAGAATGCTTACCGTAATAAGCACCGCCCTTACCATTCTTGTAATCGGTACCTATTCCTGTATAAACCTGTATACCCGGTTGGTCGGTAAAGCATTCAAGAAGAATGCCTGTATCCTCACAGTAAAGCTTTGCTGCTTCTTTAAACTCACCCTTATTCATAGACAGAACAAAGTTGTGGTCAATACCACCGGTCATTGCTATGTCTTCATAGTCACTGCTTAGACGCTCACCGAGATTTGCAAACTCACGAAAATCCATATCAGTATTTCGTACAGGTACAATTGTGCCGTCAGCAAGACAGTCCTTGTCACCTCTGCAAAAAGCCTCAGCATTTATCTGCATAGTATGGTTATAAACTGTTTTTTCGGTAATCGCACCGTTAAGATTAAAATAGGCGTGATTAGTAAAGTTAACAACAGTATCCTTATCAGATTCAGCATTATATTCAATAGCAATGGAATTATCGTGACATAAGGTAAAACTTACCTCAAATTTAAGGTTACCGGGAAAACCCTCTTCACCATCAGGTGATATGAGAGAAAGCTTTAAGGTTTCTCCGTCAACAAAAGCGTCAAACATTTTATTGTTAAATCCAACAATACCGCCGTGTAGGTGATTAGGTCCGTTGTTCACAGCAAGAGTATATTCTTTACCATTTAGTGTAAATTTTCCTTTTTCAATCCGATTAGCAAATCTACCAACAGTAGCACCCATATAATCAATGCCATCAGCATAGGCCTTTACATTATCGGCACCAAGCACTACGTCAGTCAGCACACCGTTTTTATCAGGAACATTTACAGCAACAATATGTCCGCCAAAATCGGTTATGTAAACGCTCATTTTACCGTTATCAAGAATAAATAATTGAGCCTCATCACCATTTGGTGTTTTACCGAAACTTCTTACAGAAATCATATAAACTCTCCTTGATTTGTTTTTAATAATTTTAAAACAAAAAATTTGCTATGTCAATAATTAGATAAATATTTATGATAAATTTTCCTTTTATATTTTGTGATATTAAGAAAACAATAATAATGCAAACGCAAACGAAATAAAAAAGGAGTGAAAACAAAATGGCTAAAAATGTAGTTCCTGAGGCTAAAGAAGCTCTCAACCGTTTTAAGATGGAAGCTGCAAGTGAAGTAGGCGTTAACCTCAAGCAGGGTTATAACGGTGACCTTACCTCTAAGCAGGCTGGTTCTATCGGCGGACAGATGGTTAAAAAGATGATCGAATCTTACGAAAACAGTATGAAGTAATTGTCCTTAAACCTTAATTATAAAGATGTGGTGCCCTGTCGAAACACTCAGTTAGATGGGGCACTTTTTTCAAACTAACACGGAGGTGAAATTATGTTTGATAAAATCTGCCTTGCTCTTGTTGTAGTAGGTGCTTTAAACTGGGGTCTTGTCGGACTTTTTCAGTTCGACCTGGTCGCTTGGCTTTTCGGTTCATCTGCAGCACTATTAAGCAGAATAGTATATATCGTAATTGCACTTGCAGGTATCTGGTGTGTTACTATTTTATTCAAAAGAATCACTACAAAGGATTCACATTGCGAAGTAATGGATCATTAGCAAATTAAAAGACCGTATTGTAAATAAATACGGTCTTTTATCTTTTTATCTATAGAAATTGTCACTACTTTAGGATGCCTCTTCAACTCGTACATAGTCTTCATCGACAAAAAATTTTATATCTCCCATCTTGTCAGTACGATAAACCTCAATATTCTTATTATAGAGTCTATTTAAAACAGCAGACGAAGGATGTCCATAGCCGTTCCCGGCACCAACAGAAATAACTGCAAATTCAGGTGTTACAGCGTCAATAAAATCATCACTTGATGATGTTTTTGAACCGTGATGACCTATTTTTATAACATCACAATCCACCGTAATGCCACGGTCAAGAATCTCTTGTTCAAGCGATTTTTCTGCATCTGCCATAAAGAGAAATTCACTATCACGGCAACGCCCGATAATTATAGCAGAACGATTGTTTTCCTCAGAATTTTCGGTATTGCAATAAACAACCGATAATCTAAAATCACCAACATTAATTGCCATTCCCTGCTGTATAAAGGTAAAATCTATCTTCTGTTCACGTACACTCTCATAAACCGAAATCGCATTCTCGTAGATATCACCATTTTTATCAGGCAACGCAGGAGCTACTACATTTAACACAGGAAACTTTTCCATTATTTCCTTTGAACCGCCTATATGGTCGTCGTGCCAATGGGTAAGAACAAGTGCATCAAGTCCTGTTACACCGAAATCGTTAAGTTTACGTACGATATCAACGCTATCTCCGTCACCTGTGTCAATAAGTACAAATCTGCCATTACTGCGAATAAGAGTCGAATCGCCCTCACCGACATTCATAAATATTACACTATCACTTACTGTATCAAATTCAGGGTTGCTTCGGAAAAGGCTATCCCACGTAGGAAGAAAAGGTATGTCAGCAAACTGCACAAGCAGAAAACATACTAACGCCGTAACCACAAATGAAACAAGCACTGCATTTATAACATTTGCAATGATTTTATTCTTCATTTGCTTCACGTTCCATTAATTCATCCATTGTAATAAGTATCTGACGAGGCTTAGCACCTTCAAAAGGTCCTATAACACCCTTAGCTTCCATTTGGTCCATAATACGAGCAGCTCTTGAATAGCCAAGCTTCAGTTTACGTTGCAAGAAGGAAGTAGATGCCTGTCCCATTTCCACAACAGCACGAATAGCCTCTTTAAGCATTGGGTCGTCAGCGTCGCCTCCTTCAGACTCATCAACCGCACTTCCCTTGCCTTTCTTCTGAGCAACAGCAAGTCTGTCAATTTCTCCCTGAATTTCTTCACTGTAATCAGAGGAACGGTTGCCTTTTATAAACTCAACAACCGCTTCAACCTCTTCGTCACTTACAAAACAGCCTTGCAAACGAGCAGGTTTTGAAGCACCAACGGGATTAAAAAGCATATCACCTCTGCCAAGAAGCTTTTCGGCACCGCCGATATCAAGAATGGTACGGCTATCCACCTGAGAAGCAACCGCAAAAGCTATACGTGTAGGAACATTAGCCTTAATAACACCGGTAACAACATCAACCGAAGGACGCTGAGTAGCAATAAGAAGATGCATGCCTGCAGCTCTCGCCTTTGCGGCAATACGGTTTATAGAGTCTTCTACCTCACCGGGTGCAGTTATCATAAGGTCTGCAAGCTCGTCGATGATAATAACAATCTGAGGTAGTTTTTGAAGCTCACAGTCAAGCTCACACAGTCGGTTAAAGCCTACCAAATCACGAACATTATTATCCGCAAACAGACGGTATCTTCTTTCCATTTCGGTAACAGCCCAGCCAAGAGCTCCCGAAGCTTTTCTCGGGTCGGTTACAACAGGCACAAGCAAGTGAGGAATACCGTTATATATACCAAGTTCAACAACCTTTGGGTCAATCATAAGCATTTTTACCTCATCGGGTGCAGCCTTGTAAAGAATACTCATAATAATTGAGTTAATACATACGGATTTACCGGAGCCTGTTTGTCCCGCAATAAGACCGTGAGGCATTCTGGCTATGTCGGTAACAATGGGATTACCGGCTATGTCCTTACCCATTGCAACCGTCAGTTTACTTTTAGAATTTGTAAATGCGGCAGACTCAATAATTTCACGAACACTGACAGTATTACAAATCTTGTTTGGAACTTCAATACCTACAGCGGCTTTATTAGGAATTGGAGCTTCAATACGAACACCCGCAGCCGCAAGTCCCAAAGCTATATCGTCAGCAAGATTAGTTATTTTACTGATTTTTACACCGGCACAGGGCTGAAGCTCAAAACGAGTAACTGTAGGTCCTCTGCTTATATCCATAAGTTTAGTTTCCACACCGAAGCTTCTCAGTATCTCAACAAGTCTGTTAGCAGTAGCTTCAAGCTCATTTGTGGCAGATGAGCCGTTTTCCTTTTTCTGTTCATTAAGCAAGGTTATGGGTGGAAAATGATAACTTTCCTCCTCAATTATTTCTATGGTATCCTCGATTTCCTGCTTTACACTTTGGATTTCAGCCTCAGTTTCTTCAGCAGTCATCTTAATTTTTTCAGGTTCATCCTCTTTTTCCTTCACCTTATTAACAACCTGTGAAATTTCATCCGAGGTAGAAACAACATCATCTGTTTCTATGTCATTATATGTATCAACTACACGCTTTTGTCTTACAGAAAGCGGCACTCTTTCTTCGTGTTCAGCAATATCATCAACAGGGATGTCAACAAGCTTACGCTTACGTTTTTCTTCCTTTACCTCGTTAATGGTAGCCTCAGCTTTTTTACCAACTACCTTTACAGGCACACTGGCACCTCTGTAGAGCTTAGCAACGCTTGTACCCGTAATAATCATAAGGGTGGCAACAAGTAAAATTATCATAATTATTACTGCACCCGTTTTTTCAAAAAGCTGACAAAGAGCGTTACCCGGAATAGCACCTAATGCACCGCCGCCCTTCCAGGTGTAAGCTGAAAAAACTTCCGAAATGTGTTTCCTATAGGACAGGGTATCTGAAGTTGCGAAAACATCGGCAGCCGCACCAACTAAACCAATAAGCAAACCCGTCTCAATTGCCTTTAGCTTAAATAAGCCGTTAAGCTTACCCATAGAATAGATAACCGTAATAGTAAAAATAAATATTGGGTAAAGAAAAGCTGTAATTCCGAAAAGTCCGAAAATTATGTTATGTAGAAAGTTCCAGAATTTCCCTCCGGAATATACAGCCAGTGCGAATAAAAATATGGAAACAGCAAACCAAACCACAGCCAATATCTGATTGACTGCGGGTTTTACTGTTGCCTGTTTTGTATCATTTTTCTTTTTAGTAGTTTTCTTTTTTTTATTAGCCATTTTTAACCTCTCTGTCAGTTTTATCTATAAGATTATAAAGTTTTGATATTGCTTCGTTAAGTGAGCCTATTGAGTCAATAAGTCCATATTCTACCGCCGCATTTCCATCAAGCACACTGCCTACATCGGTAACCAATTCATCAGTATTCATAAGAAGCATTTCAAGTTTATCGGCAGAAATTTTGGAATGACTTATGACAAACTTAACAATTCTTTCCTGTATCCTCAAAAAGTGGTTCATAGTCTGCGGCACACCGATAACAAGACCATTCATTCTTACGGGATGTATCGTCATAGTGGCACTGGGCACAATATACGAGTAATCTGCAGATACTGCAAGAGGAACTCCTATTGAATGTCCCCCGCCAAGCACTAAAGAAACTGTAGGTTTTTTCATACCCGCAATAAGCTCGGCAATAGCAAGACCTGCCTCTACATCACCGCCAACGGTGTTTAGAATTATCAGAACACCGTCGATGTCGCCGTCCTCCTCAATACTTACAAGTTGTGGAATAACATGCTCATACTTTGTGGTTTTTGACTGCTCAGGTAAAACAGAATGTCCCTCTATTTCACCAATTATCGTAAGACAGAAAATACGTCTGTTTCCTTTTGAAAATGTAACAGAACCCATATTTTTTAAGTCATCGTAAATATCATTGCTTTGTTTTTTGTTATGCTCACTCATTACATTCATCCTCCAACGTTATTATTGGAAGATAATATAGATTTATTATACTATTTTAGTAAAGAATTTTCAAGACTTTTATAAAGCTTTGTCGCAGCATATATTTTTATGTTGAGTTTTCAATATTTATATGATATAATCCTAAGTATAAACAATACTTTAGTTACGGAGGAAGCTATTATGGCTAAGAAAGTAATAATAACAAGCGACAGCACTACCGACCTAAGTCCCGAGCTTATTGAGCGTTATAACGTAAAAATTCTGCCTCTCGGTATTACCCTCGGCGGCAAGACCTACCGTGATGGCATTGATATCAACCCTGACCTCATTTACAAGCACTATAACGAAACAGGAGAACTCCCAAAGACTTCTGCTGTAAATATTGAGGAATGTATTGACTTCTTCACACCTTTTGTTAATGAAGGTTACTCTATAGTTCACTTTGCACTCAGTTCAGAAATGTCATCAACCTTTAATAACTGCCGTCTTGCAGCACAGGAGTTTGATGATGTTTATGTGGTTGATACCCGAAACCTTTCAACAGGCGGCGGACTTTTAGTTCTTTCTGCTTGTGAAATGGCTCTGCAGGGCCTTGAGGCTAAAGAAATAGCAGAGAAATGTGACGAAATTGCAACAAGAGTTGATGCCACCTTCGTTATTGATAATCTTGAATTCTTGCACAAGGGTGGAAGATGCAGTGCCGTTGCCGCTTTTGGTGCAAATCTGTTAAAGCTCAAACCCTGTATTGCAGTTCGTAACGGAAAAATGGGTGTTATCAAAAAGTATCGTGGTAAATATGAAAACGTACTTCTTGAATATATAAAGGATATGATTGGTGATGCCTCAAATATTGAGCTTGACCGTATTTTCATCACCCATGCCGGTTGCGAACAGTCGGTATGTGATGCTTGCATTGAGCAGGTGAAAGCTCTGGCTCCCTTTAAAGAGGTTTACTTCACAAGAGCAGGTTCTACCATTTCCTCTCACTGTGGTAAAGATACATTAGGTGTTCTCTTTATCCGCAAGTCACCCGTTGAGTAATCCTGCATATAATGAAAGCAGGAGCCAACAAGGGATATCCTGCTAATCCGGCGGTAATGTTCATTATCCTCAGAATTACCGGACTGCTCCTTTAATATAGAAAAGACCCGAATATTCGGGTCTTTTTTTATATCAAATCTTCAAAATCCGATTCATCAGCATCAGGGGTATCAAGACCAAGACTGCGTCTGAGTTCAATATCAGCATCCGGATTTTCTTCATAATAAGGGTCTATAATATACTTTCTTACCGCACCGAATACACCGAACTGTATCACAAGATAATGATAAAGAGGATAGAAGAAAATTGTCAGTATAGCAAGTATTCCTGCAATAAGAGGAGTGACGAGACCTAATATAAACAATCCGTATATAACCGCCCAGTAGACAGCAATACAAATAAGCATAACAAAATTATTTTTAAGGTTAATTATAAAAAATTTAAAGCTATTAAGAAATATCTGAGAAGTTTTCATATTAAAGGTTATTACCATAAACCATATATAAAACTTCATAACTGTAAACAGAATTATGAGAAACACAGATATACCAAGTCCGATAACCCCGATATACTTACCTGCAACAGCGGGATTGCTTATAAAAAAATCAATATCAAGAATGAGAAAAGCGGTAATTATTATGTTTAGTATACCAATACCAATTCCCTGCTTCCAATTCTTTTTTATAGCAGTAAAAAAGTCAGAAAGTCCAAAGGAATGTTTGTTTCTTGAAAGACTTCTGGTAACGGTAGTCATACCAACAGCTGAAAGTCCCGGAACAATAAACAAAAGACAGTAAACAAAACAAACAGGTATCATTTTCCAAGCATTTCTGAAAAAGGTTTCAATAAATTTGACAAAGGTACGTTTTTCAGGACCGTTTTTGCTAACACCGGGGCCCTCTTTATTATAATTATAAAATAAACCCATTTTCGTTCTCCTTACAATTTCTTTTTGAAAACAACTTTTTCAAGAAGCTTTATATCCTTATATCCGAGATAATAAGCCACGGCAGATACAAGGGGCAAATACAAAACTAACGCAAAACACAAAATCAGTTGAACAACACTTAGCTGATTAGCTGTTTGTGCTGTTCCGTAAATCCAGGTAAGTATGCTATGAAAATGAGAATTAAGCAGCCTGTATGTATTTAAAAACTTTGGATTTAAAATTTCTAAAGAGGAAAGCAGTAAAAGTACATAAACTGCAAAGGACCCAAATGAAGCAACACTTCCAATAACAAGACCGCGAAGCTTATTTTCACATATCCTTTGGAACTTAACTGCAGAAATATCTTTATTACCGATTTCCCATACACTGCCGTAAAGAATACCTGTCATCATAACAAAACAAAAAATCTGTGATAATACCATTGATACTGTCTGCTTTGATTTAGACAACTCTGTAATTCTTATTTTGCTAAGCTGCTCTTCGGGGATTTCTGCACAACTGCATCCCGGAGGATTTTCGTCATTTTCGTTATGCTGACAAATAAGCTCTTCCTTACCGGTTTCGCTATTATAACGATAAACATTATAGCCTGCCGTATCACTAAATGCGGCGGTTATAGCGAAATTAAAGGACAGATAAACAAAAAGGCACATAAGAATACCTATAGCAAATTTAGAAAAAAGTTTTACACCCTGACCAAACAAATCCGTACACCCACTTATTTCAATTATTAAATTATTATAGCGTATAGGCATAAAAAAAGCAAGTAAATCAGTCATTTACCTGCATTTTTAAAGAAATATTCAAAAAATCAGCATAAGAGCTGCGAAAAATAGTGCCAAAACAATAATACCCGAAGATACATATAATATTTTCCGTCGTCGTCTTCTTTCTTTCATCACAGCCTTTCTCAAAGATAAAACATCATCAGCACGGTGAAGACTTTTTATCAACTCTCCTGCCTCAGCAGTGAGCCTACGAGAGTTTTTATTAACATATTCAGGAGATACAAACAGTATAACCTTTGAAAAATATCTGTTGCCTGTATCGGTTATTTCAATTACCGATTTATTTACACCTTTAACCATATTATACCTCCAAAATGTACTGTTTTTATTCTTAACAGCTTTTAAATTTATTATACAGGTTTACATAAAATTGTTTATAACTTGGTTCATAACTTCAATAACTGTTGATAAACAAAGACTTTTTGCTGTTAAGGTTCACATAATTTGCGGTTTTATGTAAACCAAATATTATTTTTCTTTATTATTCGACAAAAATATGTTACAATTAATTTCGGTGATAAAATGATTAATGTAATATATGAAAATAATTGTGCAATTTTAGACAACATTGAACTCTTTAATCTTAAAAAGACCTTTCTTTGCGGCCAGTGCTTTCGTTGGGACGAGGATGAAAACGGCGTATGGAACGGCATAGTTAATAACCACCGTTTATCTATAAAAGAGGACAACGGAAAAATTATTTTGTACCCCTGTACAAAACAGGAATTCGAAACACTTTGGTGTCATTATTTTGATTTAAGTAGGGATTATGACCTTGTAAACAAAGTTTTATGCAAAGACCAAATATTAAAAAGTGCTACTGAGTACGGCAAAGGCATAAGAATACTGAATCAAGACCCTTGGGAAGCACTTTGTTCCTTCATAATTTCCCAAAACAACAATATCCCCCGTATAAAAGGAATTATAACAAGACTTTGCGAGACCTTCGGTGAAAAAATTGATGGCGGATACACCTTTCCCGGTGCGCAAACTCTGTCAAAGCTAAGTGTAGACGACCTTGCCCCCTTACGTTGCGGTTTTCGTGCTAAATACATTCTTGATGCAGCAAAAAAGGTTACGCTTGGAGAAATTGATTTTAAAGAGCTTAAATGTATGGATACCTACTCTGCGAGAGAAAAGCTTACGACGATATATGGTGTTGGTGCAAAGGTGGCTGACTGCACCCTGCTGTTCGGTCTTGGACATATTGATGTATGTCCAAAAGATGTGTGGATAAAAAGAGCCTTAAATGTTCTGTATAACGGAGAATTTCCAGAATGCGCAAAAGACTATGCAGGAATAGCACAACAGTATTTATTCTATTATGCGAGAGAAACAAAGCTGGATATATAAATTAAAAGTCAGGCAAAATGCCTGACTTTTTTAGTCCATAGCAAGTCCAAGATATGCTTTATCTGAAAAATTATATCCAAGACTTTTATATACAGCATAACGTTCACCGCCGTTACAGGTAGAGGCTTCGCCATAGAATATAACAGGCAAATTCTCAGTATCTCCAAGAAACTCTTTTATTTTCCCCGATAAGCGTTCCCTGATAATCAAATAAGTCGGGTTTTCAAGACTATCGGTAAGTATCTCACAGTAAGAGGTCAATAACTTATAAAATTCACTGCCATATTCAACAAATTTTTCATTACACAAGGCTTTGCGTATTCTTCTGACATCATTTGCATTGTTTACCAAAATCGGTTTACAGACAACTTTTTCGCCTTTGAGAGCAATCTGTTTTTTAAAAAACTTTTCCTTAAAACCTAACCTTGCATAAAAATCAAAAAGACCTTCATTCATCGGTCTCAGACAAAGAAAGGAATATTCACCGCCAAGGATGTCCTCAACATCGCAAAACAGCTTTCTCATATAGCCTTTACCTCTGTATTCAGGGTTGGTTGCCACTGCGTAAATATATTTTCCTTTATTTGAGCCAATAAATACATCAAGCGCAAATAGCATTGATACAACTCTTTCGTCCTCGGTAAGATAATAACAGTTCGTTTCAAAACAGTTTTCAAAAAGAACATTTGTAAATTCTATATCATCCTCAAATGATTCGAGATAGAGCTTTTCACACTGCTGTCTAATGCTATCCATTACAGTTCTCCTCGGTTATAACATATTTTTCCAAAAGAATTTCAGGACGGTAAGAAAGCTTTGCCTTTCTCAGCCCTTCAAGTCCCATATCCTCTTCCCTGTTGACATATTTATAACCGCACAGCTCGTTACTTACAAACTGCTGATTTATCATAGCATAAGCACCATCAAAATCTGTAAGAGCCTTTTCAATATTAACATCAAAAATCTCTTTTGAAATTTCACACCCCAGTGTAAAGGCTACTACCTCGCCGTCCACACGCAGTACACCGCCTTTAACCTCAGGAATAAGCTGAGAGCTGAGTATTTTTTCAAGGCCCTGTTTTTCAGACAGCATAAAATCATCCTCTTTATCTTTGTTCAAAGAATACCAATCATTCAGCATCTCAAGAGCATCGACCTTGTTTTCGTCATTAAGGGTTTCGTATGACCAGTTATATTTTTTTTTAAAAGAAGAAATATGATTACGCTTTGAATGATATTTTTTACCCGATAACTCAGCAAGACTTTCTCGATTATATATATACTCAAAGGAATCACGTTTTGCCTCGAAAGCAAACATATCGTGCATCTGCTGTTTCAGAATATACATTCTTTCTCCCTGAGCACCGAAAAGCGCAAGAGGAATATTTTCATTTTTACAATATTCTTTTAAACGGGCTATTGCCAAAGGCATATCGTGAGAAAAAGGAATACCGAAAGAAACCTTAGAATCAATACAGTTTTTAGTATACAAAACTCCATCTTCTATACAGAAGCTAAAGCCGAACTGCTTTTGCCACAAAATAAGATTAACTGCAGAAAGCTCACAGGAAACTTCGTTAAACGAATTGAAAATCTCCTTGATTGCAGGTATATCATCGACTGCAGCAGTACGAAATTCAAGCATAATTATTCCCCTTTCATCACTATTATATTTTAACCATATTACTTAATAATTTTACCACAAAAGAAAATTCTGTCAAGAAAACAAAAGACAGTCGATGACTGTCTTTTATAAAGCCTGATTAAAAATTGATTTATCAGGCACAATCGCACCCTGTTCTTTAAGGGTGGCTTTAATTTTGTTTATATCGGTCTGACGCACATTACGATTTTTTGTAAGAGCCGCCGTTACACCCACTGCCTGTCCCATTCCCATACACGATGATTTGACTCTAAAGCCTCCCATTACTGCACGGTTTGCAGAAATACATCTACCGGCAGTAAGAAGATTATTAAAGCCTTTTACAGTCATAGCACTAAGTGGTACTGTTGGAACAACACCATCGGGCAATCTATAGTCTGCACACTCTTCAAATGGCATACTTCCATCTTTATTGGTAGATCTGTGAAGGTCCATATTATAATAGCTATATGACAGCGAGTCCTCAAAAAGTCTGCCTGTCACAAAATCTTCTTCTGTAACAGTATAATCACAGACAATTCTTCTGGTTTCTCTGGGTGCAGTATAGGATGCAGGGGGATAAACAGATATATCTGCATTATCTTTTGCAAAAAGAAGCAATCTTTCCATAGCATTTCTGCCTTCTATTTCGGCTTTTGTAGCCCCCTTAGCATTTGAGGAGTCCATAACAATATGGTTAGCATTATTTCCGCCTGCACGTAAAAAACCTTTCATAGTAGCGTGGTACTCCGGCCAATAATCGCCGTGACGAATAGACCCGATTTCTTTTCTTTTGTTAAATTGTGCACGAAGCTCCTTTTCATCAAGCTCATTGATATTTTTACATTCAAAAGAAAACCCGAAGGTACCTGGCTGAAGCTCATCAGATTCATGCATCTGAGCTCCACATAGATATGCCACATCGCCGTCCCCTGTGCAGTCAATAAACACATCTGCAAAAAACGCAACAAGACCGCATTTTTCAGCGGCAATAACACTTGTTATATATCCGCCGCTTGTCTGAGCAGAAACCACTTTAGTATGAAAATAAAGATCAACACCTGCCTGAATACACATTGTATTCATTTCAGCTTCACACATAGCACGGTTAACTTTAACATTAGAGGGTGAACCGCCTCTTCTTGTATCGACAGTAGAAAAATCAGGAATTTTTGCAAAGCCCTTATTTTCAAGACGTTTGCAAAGCTCCCATCCAATACCTGAAATCGCCTGCTTATAGTAGGCGTAGAATATACCGATTTCCGGATTACCGCCCGTTGTAAGAATACCGCCAAGAGCCGCCAAATCTTCAATAAGAGCAGTCTTTGCACCTGCTCTTGCAGCTGCTATCGCGGCAGTAAAGCCTGCTACACCACCACCTACAACAACCACGTCATATTTTTCAGTGTGATTTATTTGTGTTGTAAATTCCATAGCCATCACTCCCTTTGATCATTATACACTATCATATAAAATTTTCAACACAAAATATAGAAAAACGGACAGAAATACTGTCCGTTTTCTTTACATAATCGGTATTAATATTCGCTTGTCACATTCTATTTGTTCTGAGTTTAAATCATTGGTCTGACGCATACTTTTAATGTCTGCTTTGTATTTTTTGGCAATATCCCAAACACTTTCACCCTTCTTTGCAAAATACATTACCATAGAAATATTTTCAGTATCATTATTATCCTTTTCCTCACCTACCACATTTGTAAGAAAAGACACCGACTTTTCTTCGTGTAACGAAATATTAAGTCTGTACTCAACCCTATATTCAAGACTGCTGTCTGTAAGAATAGTGTAGGAACAGGTTATTGGCTCAATAATCGGTTCGAATAAAAGTCTGCCCTCACAGTTTAGCTCAGTAGCTTTTACAAATGAAAAATCTGACTTTTTTTCGTGATAGCAAACTCTGTTATCAGCATCAAAAGCTAATATACATAACAGAAAATGCCCCTTAACTTCCATATTGCCCTGAGAAAATGTACAGCTATCAACTTCGGTATTTAACCAGCAATCAATTATGTTACCAAAGGTCCCGGGTGAAAAATCAAAGGTTTTTTTCACCATAAAGCTATCGGACAGATGCCCAATAACTCTCTCTATATTTACCTTTGTTCTCTGCATTTCCAGTTTGTTTTGGGTAGAATACGCATCATTAATAATTGGCACTTCTCCCGCACAATAGGTTTCAGCCGATACATTAAGCTTAGCGCAAAGACTCATACCTCTGCATTGACCATCAACATTTTTCGGTTTGATTTCAAGATAGCAAAGCTGTATCTTTCCTGTACAAATGCAATCATCGTTTATTCCCTGCATATCAATAAACTGACTAAAAGGTATTGTTGATTTATAAGGAATACATTGCTTTCCGCTGCTATAAAGCACCGTTACTGTCAGATTACCTTTTATTACGGCTTTATTTCTTACAGCCTTGATTTCGGTAATAAGAGGAGTTGCCTCACATCTTAAAACAGAATCTACGGATTGCTGTCCTGCCGACAACTCCAGCTCCTGCTCAATAAGCAAACCTTTTTCTGCACTTCCGATTACATTAAGAAATGGTATTTCCTTCTTATCTGTCTGTACTGTTTCATCTTCAATTTCAACAATAACCTCATGTTGTTTTTTTGTTTTAATATTCAGTGCTACCGAAAGAGCCGAGTGAATGGAAATTTTCCTCTCAGTTACTGCTCTGCAATTAAGATAATCTGTTTTAATTTTGCAAAAAACACAACCACCCGTAACGTCAACCTCTGTATCAAACACTTTACTGAAGGGTAATATCTGCTGAAAGCTGTTAAGCCCTCCCTCCTTGTCACAGTAAAGCAAATCAACGCAAATATGACCATCCAATGTAACCGACGTTCCGTTTGCATTTTTAGAAGCAAGTCTTGCCTGAGCTTTACATTTAAGAATCTTTATTACTTCGGGATAAAAATCGGGAAGAATAAAATCTTCGTCCACTGCTATTTCACCTGTAGTTGTGAAAGCAGTTTCATTAATGGAAAGCGCCTGTTTTACTGTTTTATAGTCCATAAAAATTCCCTCACTCTTTTTACAATTATTTCTTCTCGTTATATTGTATTTAAACAGCGGGATTAATATGACAAAAATTAACAGGAGATACATATTGTATCTCCTGTTATCATTATGTTATTGGTTCTTCTTTTTTGATTTTGAATACCATACGCAACAGACCACGTAAAAATTTAGGACTTCTGACTAACACAACTTTCATATATTGTCCTCCTAACGACATCTTGCATACGAGCATCCGAGAAGAATGACGGTAATTGCCAGAATGGCTATGATGATTCTTGCAGAACAAAAACATGACAGCAACAGACCAATAGAAAACGAAACAGCAATTACACCTTTGTTTATAGGTTTTTTCCGCATATTACCACACCTTCTTATCAGCTGGGAAGTAAAAACATTCCTACTGTAATTATACGGAAAAATATCAAAAGTGTTCATCGTTTTTTAGAATTTTCCCAAGATTTTAAATCTTTTAACTCATCAAACAGGGTGCAGTAGCTCTCATGTCGGCTCCTCTGAATTTGTCCGTTATTAACAGCTTGACAAACACCGCAACCCTTTTCACAGATATGAGCACAATCATTAAACCTGCAACCATCTTTAAACTCCGCAAAATCAGGAAAACAATCAACAAGTTTTTCTTTAAATTCAAGAGAGCCCAACTGACTGTCAAGGGAAGAAAAACCGGGTGTATCGGCAACATAACCGCCAAAGGAATGAGCAAAAAGCTCTGTATGGCGAGTGGTATGCCTTCCTCTACCCAACTTATCGCTCACCTCACCGGTTTGCAGACACAAATCAGGAAAAAGCACATTCAAAAGACTTGATTTTCCAACGCCCGAATTACCTGTAAAGGCACTGATGCAGTTTTTCAGTTCTTCCTTTAATACATCCGTACCCTCACCTGTCTGTGCCGAAACCACCGCCGTTGTAAATCCGCTTTTTTCATAAATTTCCTTAAGGTCTTTAAAATCGCCTAAATCGCACTTATTAAATACAATAACAGGCTTAATATTATGAAATACACAAAGAGCAGTAAGACGGTCTATAATAAACAAATTTGGAGACGGAGTTGTATAAGAGGATACAATAAAAAGCTTATCAAGGTTAGAAACCGCAGGTCTGATAAGAGAATTTTTTCTGGGACAGATAGCTTCGATAACGCCTTTTGAGTTACTATCCACAGTTATTTCTACCATATCTCCCACAAGAGGCGAAATTCCCTCTTTTCTGAAATTCCCTCTTGCCTTACATTCATAGACTAATCCATCAATATTAACGTAGTAAAAACCGGCAATCGCTTTGGTTAATAATCCCTTCATAACTATCCTATAACTGTTTCATCAGACTCGGTGTACTTACCGGTCAAACAGTTAAAATTAGTGATAACCATATAAGGAGTAAAGGTTTTATTATCTGCACTCAGCTCTATAACACATCTGTCAAGCACCTTAGAAGTACAGGTGAAAGAAAGAGTGTAACTCGAATTATTTTTGAAATCGATTGCCTTAGAAACCGCAATACATTTAGTGCCGTGCATAATACGAATATAGCCAACAGAATCAATATTTGAGAATTCCTTAGGCAAATCCATAGTAAAAGTACCCTGATAGTAACCTGTACTGATAACAAGATCAACTGCTGAACCGTAATCCACCTTAGTTCCGGCTGAATATGCAGGAAGCTGTGCCATAACGGTACCGGCAGAATAGTATTTATCGGTATTATCTTCTTCTCTTATGTTTCCAACAACAAGACCGCTTTTTTCAAGCTGAGCAATAGCCGCCTCTTTGCTAAGACCAACACTGTCGGGTAAGGATACCTTTGATTTAGCCTTACCTGTACTAATATATACAGTAACTTCGCTTCCCTGAGGAATAGATGTGCCGATTTCAGGATTTGTTCTTATTACAAATCCTTCCTCAACATCGTTATCGGAGCTTTCAACAAAAATAGGTTTAAAGCCGGCAGATTCCAACATACTTGCTGCAATATCCCTTGCTTTACCGGCAACATCAGTTACAACAACCGTTTTAGCACCGCTGCTTACAGTAAGGGTAATAGGCTGATTTTTCTTAACGTCATGGTCTTTATTTATTGACTGAGCAATAATGACACCTTTTTCAACATCGCTTGGTTCAAACTTGGTGGTATAGTCAAACATATCAGCATACTCACCCTTTTGCACCTCTTCCCACTTAAGACCCACAAAGTCAGGACAGGGAATATCCTCGGTTCTGCCGACAAGTTTTGGAATATAACTAACTATAAGAATAATCAAAGCGGCAACAAATGTTACAGTAATACCGGCAATAATAGGAAGCCAAGGAATGTTCTTCGGAGCACCGACAGTAGTTGTATCATCTACAAATTTTGTAGGTTGCTCGTCAACATAATAACCATACTCAAATGTAATAGATGGGTCTCTTTTAAAGGCTTCAAGGTCAAGAAGCATTTCAGAAGCAGATTTATAACGCTTATCAGCATTCTTCTGCATAGCGTGCATAGTTATCTGTTCAAGTCCTTCAGGTATTGAGCCGTTAAGTGCCGTAGGAAGCTCAGGCTCACGCTGCAGCTGCATAATCGCTACTGACACAGCACTTTCAGCCTGAAACGGCAACTGACCTGTCAGCATCTCATAAAGAATAACACCAAGAGAATAAATATCTGATTTTTCATCAGTATTATCCCCTCTTGCCTGTTCGGGACTGATGTAATGAACAGAGCCGATAGCCTTATCAGTAATGGTTTTCTGCTCACTTCTGGCAAAACGTGCAATACCGAAATCTGTAACCTTTATTGTTCCGTCAGGAAGAACAATTATATTCTGAGGTTTCACGTCACGGTGAACAATACCCCTGTCATGAGCATGCTGAAGACCGCGTAAAATCTGAACAACATAATGAAGTGCATCCTTCCATCTAAGACTTCCCTGCTGTTCTATTAATTGCTTTAAGGTTATACCGTCAATATATTCCATAACAATATACTGAATGCTTTCACCAATGCTCACATCAAACACCTTAACAATGTTGGGATGTGAAAGAACTGCAATTGCCTTTGATTCATTGGTAAAACGACGGATAAATTCTTCATTTGATGTGAATTCATCCTTTAGAATCTTTACAGCAACGGTTCTTGCTTCGATGTTATCATAGGCCCTGTATACAACAGCCATTCCGCCTATTCCGATAATCTCTAATAATTCATAACGACCGTCAAGCTTTTTTCCAATATAATTATCCATAGTCAAATTCCTTTCACTATCGTAAATAAAACTATACTTTAAGTACAACTGCAGTGATATTATCACCGCCGCCGCCGTCGTTAGCAAGGCTAATCAGTTTATCGGCGGTTGTGCTCTCAAAACATTCAAGCTGTTCCTTTATTGACTCAAAACTAACAAAATTTGAAAGTCCGTCACTACAAAGCAGAAGTACATCTTCTTCATTTAAATTTACAACATCAAGGTCTGCCGATACATTATCATAGATGCCCAGTGCTCTTGTAATTATGTTTTTATTTGGATGATTAAGCGCTTCATCAGGGGTTATCTGTCCGCTATCCACCATATTCTGAACCATAGAATGATCAACGGTAAGCTGGGTCAGGTTTCCTTTTTCATACAGATAAGCTCTGCTGTCGCCAACATGTAAAATATAAGCAGTGTTGTTTATTACAAAGGCAACAACAGCGGTAGTTCCCATGCCTTTAAGTTCTTCATCCTTACGGGAGGCCTCATATACAGTATTATTTGCAGAAACTAAAGCAGACCTCAAGACGTTTTCAATTTGCATTGAAGACATAGATACGTTATAAGAACGGCAAAAGTAATCCTTAATTTCTTTTGTTGCCATATCACTGGCTATGTTTCCCGCATTGGCACCACCCATACCGTCACACACAACGGCAAGGACCGCCGTATCCTCGGCAAAGGGAACAATACAGAACGCATCCTGATTTGTGGATCGCATTTTTCCTTTGTCTGTAGCTCCGTAATACTTCATTAAACCTCCTCCTTTCCTAATTCCTGTCTGCGAAGCTGTCCGCAAGAAGCGTTAATATCAGCACCCAGCGTTCTTCTTATAGTCGCCGTTACGCCGTATTGCTCAAGCTTCGACCTGAAATTTTCTATTCTTTTATGTTCTGATTTTTTAAATTCGGTTTCTACCACGGGGTTTGCAGGAATTAAGTTTACGTGACACATAATTCCTTTAAGTTTTTTTGATAAAAGCAGCGCATCCTCATCCGAATCATTGACCCCCTGAATCATTGCATATTCAAAGGAAATTCTTCTGGTAGTAATCTTTTGATAATCCTTACACGCTTTAAGCAAAGCATCAATATTCCATTTATTATTAACAGGCATTGTCCTGCTTCTGATTTCGTCGGTTGCTGCGTGAAGTGAAATTGACAGTGTTATTGGCAAATTCAGTTGAGCTAAATCATAAATACCTTTAACAACACCTGATGTTGAGAGAGAAATATGTCTAAGTCCTATATTCATTCCCTTATCATCAGACACAAGCTTTAAAAACCTGACGCTATTTTCAAAATTATCAAGAGGCTCACCCATACCCATCATAACAACATTAGAAACCCTGATGCCGTTATCACGCTGAGCTGCCATAATCTGAGAAAGCATTTCCGAAGCTGTAAGATTTCGAATGAGGCCTCCTATACCCGAGGCACAGAACTTGCACCCCATTCTGCAACCAACCTGTGTTGAAATACAAACTGTATATCCGTGATTGTACTTCATCAGTACAGACTCGACAGTTTGTCCGTCATAAAGACGGTAAAGGTATTTTACTGTACCATCTATCTGTGATTCAAGACGGCGTATTATTTCTACATCAGCAATATAACACTGTTCATTTAATAGACTGCGAAGCTCTTTGGAAAGGTTAGACATCTCATCAAAGCTGACAGTACCGCTATGTAGCCATTTAAAAATCTGAGAAGCACGAAATTTAGGCTGACCCATTTTCTTAACAAGCTCCTCAATTTCGGGTATTGTCATAGATTTAATATCAATTTTATCCAAAGTTTCACCTCCGCTATATTTTTATAAGCAATGCTCTGAAAAAGCCGTCATTTTCCTCACAGGGAAAATCTGTATGCATATACTCACACTTAAAATCTTTATTTTCCAAAAGAAATTTTTCTATAATTTTCTCATTTTCAGCTTTTCTTAGTGTACAGGTGGAATATATAAGCCGTCCACCGTTTTTCAAATAATTCTTTGAAGTACAAAGAATTTTATACTGAATTTCCTCAAGCTCACTGAAATCTTCTACCGCTTTATACTTTATTTCAGGCTTTCGACGTATAACACCGAATCCCGAACAAGGAACATCACATAAAACGGCATCAAACAAACCGAGCTGACTGTTATATACAGTTGCATCATTAACCATAGGCTTAATACAGTTAATGGAAAGCCGTTCTGCAGAACTTTTAATCAGCGATACCCTGTTTTCATAAAGGTCACAGGATACGATTTCTCCCCTGTCCTCCATAGACATAGCCATAGTAATGCTTTTTCCACCCGGTGCAGCACATACATCTAAAATTCTCTCGCCCGATTTTGCATTTACCGAAAGTGCACAAGCGGCAGAGGATAAATCCTGTACATAAAACATTCCGTCACTGAAAAATTTATTACGTGAAAAATCAATACCGTCCATAGCTGTAAAGCAGTTATTATCAGCCGACGGCTCAAGTCTTATACCAGCTTTATCTAAGCCATCAAAAAGCTCATCAGCCGTTGTTTTTAAAACATTAACCCGTAAATTAACCTTAGAAGGCAACAAATACGCCTTGATTATATCCTTGGCTTTCTCAACACCGTAATCATTTATAAGCTCACTAAGTACAAAGGCAGGACAGGAATATCTGACTGACAGAGAAAAAAGGTCTTTTCCGGTTGGCAGAGGTATTTCTTTTCTTGCCGCATTTCTGAGCACTGCATTGACAAAGCCGAAATTTTTCTGTTCAGCAGACCTTTTAACCAGCTCTACCGATTCATTTACCGCAGCACTGACAGGCACCTTTTCCATAAAATACAGCTGATAAATTCCCATTCTTAAAGCCTGTCTTGTAATGGGGTCAAGCTTTTTAACCTTTATATTGCTTAATTTATTTATATAAAAATCAAGTGTGATTTTCCTGTCAAGCACTCCGTAAAAAAGAGCAGCTGCAAAAGCTTTTTCCTCATTTTTAATGTTTTCTTTTTTAAAAAAGCTGTTAAGAGTAAGGTTAGAATAGGAACCGTCCTCTTCAACTCTTATTAGTGCTTCAAGCACTATTTTTCTACTTTCAGCCACAGCTATCTCCTTTAGACAGCACAGTACCCTCAGCAACTGTTTTGCCCTTAAGGAAATCTGTTACCCACATTCTCTTTGAGCCTTCAAGCTGAATCTCTTCAAGAGAAACTGCACCTTCGCCACAAGCAACAACAAGTTCTCCCACAGAAGAAATTACTGTACCAGCAGCGGCACAACTACCCTGTGTAACACTACAGGAAAAAACCTTAAGACGCTTTCCCTCAAAAAAGCAGTAAGCAACAGGCCAGGAATTAAAGCCTCTTACGGCATTAAATACCTGAGTAGCAGACTTCGTAAAATCAATAAGCGCCATTTCCTTATTAATAATGGGTGCATAGGTTGCCTTGCTTTCATCCTGTTTAACAGGAGTTAGCTCACCCTTTTCTAACTTCTTAAGTGTATCGCTTAAAAGCTGTGCTGTAATAACAGATAGTCTATTAAACAACTGGTCGGCAGTTTCCTTTTCACCAATCTCTGTTTTTGCAATCTGCAGTATATCACCTGTATCAATACCCTTATCCATATACATTGCAGTAACGCCTGTTTCTATTTCACCGTTAATAACCGCCCACTGAATAGGTGCGGCACCCCTGTATTTTGGAAGAATAGAGCCGTGACCGTTAATACATCCAAGCCTTGGAAGCTTCAAAATTCTTTCAGGCAGAATCTTACCATAGGCAACAACCACAATAACATCGGGATTAATTTCACACAAAAGCTCGTATACCTCGTCACTTTTCAGAGAGTCAGGCTGATATACGGGAATATTTAATTCATTAGCACAGATTTTAACTGCAGGTGGGGTCATAATCCGCTTTCTGCCCACAGGCTTATCGGGCTGACAAAATACAGCGGCGACCTCATACCCGTCATCTATTAAAGTCTTTAAAGTAGGAACCGCATAATCGGGAGTTCCCATAAAAACAATTTTCATAACTCTTTATCGCCTCTTATTTTTCAGCTCTGTCTAAAAATACCACACCGTCAAGATGGTCAATTTCGTGACAAAGAGCTCTTGCCATAAGACCTTCGCCCTCAACCACAATGTTTTCACCATTACGGTTCTGTGCTCTTACCTTTACTCGCATTGGACGGGTAACTTCTTTATAAACACCCGGAACAGAAAGACAGCCCTCCTGTCCTGTCTGCTCCCCTTCCTTAAGAGCAATAACAGGGTTAATAAGCTCAACTATACCTTCACCAATATCAATTACGCAGTAGCGGCGAAGTATACCAATCTGCGGAGCAGCAAGACCAACTCCATCAGCCGCATACATAGTTTCAGCCATATCGTCAAGAATCGTAGCAAGACGGTCATCAAAGGTAAGCTGAGAACGACATATCTTTTGAAGGACGGGGTCTTTTCCATACTGTGTTATATTTCTTGTAGCCATAAAATTCTCCTAAATAACAGATTCGGGATTAATATCAATAAACACCGATAAATCATTTTTACGCCGTATGTTCATAGCCTTCTCTATCATTTCCCTGAAGCGTGCATTACATCGGCACTTAATTATCATTCTGTATCTGTAACGGGTATTAACCTTAACAACAGAAGCAGCAGACGGTCCCAAAATCACAAGCTTGACATCATTATACTCCTGTTCAAGTAATTGTTTTATATTATCAAAAATCGTATATACCGAATCTTCAGCCAAACCTCTGTCAGCCGAAGACACCACAAGCAATGCAATATCGCAATAAGGCGGATATACCATCATCTTTCTTGTTAGTATTTCGTCATTATAAAATGCATCATAATCCTGTTTTACAGCAAGATGTATAAGACTACTCTCAGGATTAACGGTCTGAATGATTGCTTTTCCTGCCTCTACGCCTCTTCCCGCTCTTCCAACAACCTGAGTCAGCAGTGAAAAGGTTCTTTCATAGCTTCTGTAATCTTCACTATACATCGACTGGTCAGCACCGATTACACCCACAAGAGTAACATTTGGGAAATTAAGTCCCTTGGCTACCATCTGGGTACCAAGCATAATATCATATTCACCATCAGCAAAACGGCTTAAATAGTTAGAGAAGGAATCCTTAGCAAGAGTACTGTCTGCATCAAGCCTTAACACTCTTGCTTTTGGAAAGAGCATTTTCAGTTCATCCTCAACACGCTGAGTACCGATGCCGAAAAAGCGCATATGCTCATTATTACATTCAGGACACTGATTTGTGCAAGGTATAGAGTAACCGCAATAATGACACATAAGACGTTTATTAGCAGAATGGTAGGTCATAGAAATACTGCAGTTGGGACAGGAGGCAACATATCCGCAAACCGAACAGGACACATAGGTATTATAGCCTCTTCTGTTCAGTAACAGTATCGCCTGTTTTTTATTCTTCAAAACAATATCCAGCTCATCAGCAAGTCTTCTGCTGATACTGCCGTTGTTACCTGAGAAAATTTCCGATTTCATATCCACAGTAACAGCATCGGGAAGCTGAGCACCGCCGTAACGCTGTGTCAGGGTATGAAGGCTGTATTTTCCATTCTTAGCCGCAAAGTACGACTCCATAGACGGAGTTGCGGAAGCGAGTAAAAGTAGAGCATTATGATAATTCGCCCTGAATTTTGCAACATTTCTCGCGTGAAAACGGGGGGACTGTTCAGATTTATAGGTATGCTCCTGTTCTTCATCCATAACAATAAGTCCGATGTTGTCCATAGGAGCAAAAACAGCTGAACGCGTACCGATTGCCACAACAGCATCACCATTTTTAATGCGTTTCCATTCATCCATTCGCTGTCCCTGTGACATTGCACTGTGGAAAACAGCAACACGGTTTCCGTAACGCTTACCGAAAAGAGAAAGGGTTTGAGGAGTAAGGGAGATTTCAGGCACCATAATTATTACGCCTTTGCCTGAATCTATAACATCATCCACAAGCCTTAAAAAGACCTGAGTTTTTCCGCTGCCCGTAATTCCATAAAGAAGCGAGCAGGCACCGCCCTTTGTAGAAAGCTTTTCTTTAAGCTGGCTGTAAACCTCGTTCTGTTCCTCTGTAAGCTTTATTTCTGTACGCTCTGTAGCTTGGTTAAAATCATGAGGAAGTCTGAATACCTCTTTTTCAAAAAATTCAACAATCCCGTTTTTCTCAAGGGTATTTATAACCGAAACGGTAACCCCTGTATAATACATAACCTCTTTTACAGAACACTCATTTGTTGCACAAATATAGTCGGTAACAGCACGCTGTTTTGGGGTAATGTTCATTGTCGACAGTTCCTCACTGTCTACTGACAGACGTACCATTTTCATAGTCGCATCTCCCATTTTACGAACCATTTCATCCTCAAAAGAAAGAGCACCAATGTCGCAAAGACGGTTTAAAAAATCATCAGTAACATCATTAAAAGCAGTTATTATAGCTTCTTTTTTAACAGCACCGCCTTTTTTTCTAAGAAAGGAATAAACAGCCAACTGAAGCTCACTGAGTTCTTCGGTATTGAAATTTTCATTAGCAGAGTATTGTTTCACTATCTTCATACCTATTCCTGCAGGCAGCAATGTATGAATAGCGTCATAATAAGTGCAAAAGGTCTGCTTCCTTATCCAACAGCACAGCTTTATCATTTCGTCACTGAGTATAGGTGTAGAATCAAAAACACTGATAACCGATTTAAGTCCATCCGTGCTATCACTTTCCTCTGTAGACAAAACAAAGCCCTGTTTTCTCATATTCGAGCGTCCGAAAGGAACCACAACCCTTGTTCCCGCCACACACACGGCGAGAAAATCATCGGGGATAATATAGGAGTACTGTCTGTCAAACTGAACGGTTGCACCGTCAATTACAACTTTTGCAATTTTTTTCAACAGACACCCTCCCCTTTCAAATTTTCAAAGTCTTAAAGAAGTCCGCGTTTATCAGCGATTTTATTAATCGCAAGTGAAACGGGCTTTTCGATAATAATTTCTTCCTTTTCAATTGCAGCGTCAGCAATTTTTCTTGCTTCGTATGCAATTTCATTTACAAGACCATAACGGTTCTCACAATTTTGAATAAGTTTACCAATAGCAGGATTTAACATTTGTTAAGCACCTCATCAATTAAATTTTTTTGATTTTCACAGGAAAGCCTGTGAGAAATAATTATATGAATAATATCATCAACACATCTGTCAACAATATCGTTCTTTACAATATAGTCATATTCAAATGCTCTGCCTATTTCACCAAGAGAAGAAGCTAATCTTTTCTCAATTACCTCCAAAGCATCAGTACCACGTCCGATAAGACGTCTGCGAAGCTCTTCATAGGAAGGTGGCATTATAAATATACTTACAGCCTCGGGCAGTTTTTCTCTCACCTGTGCCGCACCGTTTACATCTATTTCAAGAATTATATCCTTACCGCTTTCAACACAGTCGATAACAGGTTTTTTAGGAGTGCCGTAGTAGTTATCGACAAATAGGTTATGCTCTAAAAATTCATCATTTTTAAGCTGTTCTTCGAATTCTTCACGGGATATAAAGTGATACTTTTCTCCCTCAACCTCTCCTACCCTCATTTCTCTGGTGATAGAAGAAATTGAAAGCTTTATTTCGGGATGACGCTGAAATAGTGCAGACATAATGGTATCCTTACCTGAACCGGACGGTCCTGAAATAATAAATACAGTTCCCTTACTCATTTTCATCATCCTCCTGTGCAGAATCCTCAGCAATACGATTTGCTACTGTTTCACACTGTAAATATGTGAGTATAATATGGTCACTGTCGGTAATTATAACAGCTCTTGTTCTTCTGCCGTGGGTTGCATCAATAAGATTGCCCTTTTCCTTAGCCTCGGAAATCATACGCTTTATAGGTGCAGACTCGGGACTGACAATAGCAACAAGACGGTTTGCAGAAACCATATTACCAAAGCCTATATTAATTAATTTCATGACTGACTCCTATTCCAGATTTTGTATCTGCTCACGGATTTTCTCAATCTCTGCCTTAATTTCCACCACGGCGTTGGTAATTTCAATATCCTGTGACTTTGAACCTGTGGTATTTGCCTCTCTGTTCATTTCCTGAACAATGAAGTCAAGCTTTCTTCCTATAGGCTCGTCCTTTTCAAGAAGCTCTTCCACCTGCTTTAAATGACTGCGAAGTCGAACCGTTTCCTCAGCAACAGCAACCTTATCAGCATAAATGGCGGTTTCGGTAAGTATTCTCTGCTCATCAATCTGAACTTCGCCAATCAGCTCTTTGATTTTTGCCTCAAGGCGTTCACGATAAAGTTTGACCGATTGGGGAGATTTTTCTTCAACAAATCCAACAAAACCTTCGATTAACTTAATTCTTGAAATAACATCATCACAAAGACGCTGTCCCTCAACCATACGCATATTAATAAAATTGTCAACAGCCTGGCTTAGTACATCTATCACTTCTTCAGACACTGCGTCTTCGTCTATCTGTTTTTTAGTTATTTTAAAAACCTCGGAATTCTGTGCGACACTCATTACCGGGAATCTTGGTTCAAGAGCGTAGCTTTCAGCAAGTTCACCCAAGGCCTTCACATAAGCATCGGTATATTCCTTATTAATTTCAATTACAGTATCGCTCTCTCCGAGATTGATAATTGAAATATAAACCTCAATTTTACCTCTTGAAATTTTCTGTTTCAGAAAAGAAGAAATTCTCTCTTCAAGAAAGGAATAACCTCTTGGCACTTTAACAGAAAGCTCAAAATATCTATGGTTTACAGCCTTGATTTCTGCTGTAATATCAAAAGTTTCCGACTGAGCTGTTGCTCTGCCGTAACCCGTCATACTTTTAGCCATTTTATACACACCTCTAAATTGACATAATAAGCCATATTAGATATATATTCTACCAAATTTATACCCTTCTTGTCAACCTTTTAAGCTAAAGATTAACGCTATTTAAGTAAACTTATACCCATTAATCACATTTTCACTGTGTTTTTATACGCTACTAATAGGTGACATAAAACCGTTCTCTTTAATGAGAACGGTTTTGTTGTTATTTCTGTCTTGCAAGTACAAAAACAGAGGAAAGTATAAGAATCATACCGACAACAAGGGGTAACGTCAGACTTTCACCCAAAAACGCTACACTGAAAAGCGTTGCAGACAACGGCTCTATAATTCCCATAGCAGTTGCAGTTCCTGCGGGAATATCCCTAAGACCTAATGTATAAAACAGATAAGGCAACACACAGGTAACAACACCGATACCAATAATAAGCAGAACTATAGAAACAGGCTCTTGTGCTGTAATAGATACCATTTCCAAAGGGTTGGATACCGCAATACCGATAATGCCCACTATAACGAAATTATAGCTTGTAACCGTTACTGCATTAACCTTGTGTAAGGTGAGAATTTTAGTCAAAATATTATATGCACTGTAGGTAATACCCGATGCCATTCCAAAAAGAACGCCCAAAAGACTAAACTCTATTCCTCCGACAATTCCCGAAACAAGCGCACATCCTACTATCATTAAAAATATTGTAATTGTTTTTACGGCATTAAGCTTTTCACCAAGAAAAAGAACGGAATATATAAGTACGAAAACAGGTGCAGTATACATAAGAATAACGGCTGTAGAAACCGAGGAAGCTTTCATAGAAGCAAAATATGTATATGACGCCAAAAACTGACTGGTGCCGCTGCCTATCAGAAGTAGAATTTCCTTTTTCGGCACCTTTAAAAGCTTCGGATTGGTTATAAGGATATATATTAACATTACAACCATTGATACTCCGCCTCGCATAGCGGTCATTTGCACAGGGGTAAAACCAAAGGGAGTGAGCAGGTAAGAAAAAATTCCGCTTGTTCCCCAAAGTACACCTGCTAAGGCTATAAAAATAAGAGAGCGTGTCTTCAAAATTTCATCTCCAGTAATTTAATGTCCCTAAATCATCGTTATATAATGACGTGCAGTCAGAACATTATAGCACAGTTTAAAAACAGTAGCAAGAAAAAGAACACTAAAATTAGTGTTCTTTCTGATTTATAATTTATTTACCACATCAAGTATCTTTTTAAGCAGTATTGGATTAAAGTCCTCAAAACTGTCTGCTTTAACCGTCACACCGCAAATAGTATGCAACCACGTAGCAGCCGCTGCAAATCTTCCGTAATCAAGCGATAAATGAAAACCGTCACGGCAAAGAGATACGCCACCATTTTTATAATCAAATTCGGGCACTTCATTACGCAGGGTCTGAATCGCTTTTCCTGTAGGTATTAATTCAGCATTAATAGATTGTGCCGCTTTTTCGCTTGTTTCTACAATACAACGGTACATTTCAGCTTGGCTATTATTATATTTCACAAAGCCGCCATGCTTAGAATCTATTTCATAAGCCCACGTCTGATGGAAGTATATTTTTGCATCCGGACATTCCTTTCGCACTGTATCAACAAGTAACGTAAGATAAGGCTCATAGCTTTTATATACACCGCTCAAATCACTAACCTGTTGAACAGTAATTATATCCCATTTTTCAAGTCTTAAAGCCTCAATTATGCTGTTCTTCCTTTCAGCAGTATCTCCGCATACATCCAGAAAATAACTTTCATTATTTTCTGCCACATTATTCCAATGTGTTTCTAAGCTGCAACCGCCGATATTAAGATTAACTGTTTCTAACTCAACACCGTTTTTAACTGCCAATTTATGCAACCATTTGTGAGAATCCTGAGAAAAGCTGTTTCCAATAGATAAAACCTTCATATTATAAACTCTCCTATATGTTTCTGATAAAATCAGTCACCAATTTTCCAAAAACACTTTTTGAGCACTCGTCTTTCTTATCAATATAAGAACAATGTCCACCGTTCATAACCTTTAGCAGAACCTTTTCAGAATGTCCAAAATGTTTAAGTGTAGAAACCAAAAGCATAGTTTGTTCATATCTGTTTTTCATATCGTTATCGGATACAATAATAAGCATTGGTGGGTATTCTTCATCCTCACCTATATGATACAACGAAGAAGAATCGTCTATAATTACTCTACGACTGTCAATTCCTCTTTCCTTTAAAACATTAAAATGACAGGTGGGCTGACCGGCATCATGATAAAATCCTGATATATCGCTTGGTTTAATGCCGTGTACACAAAGCCATCTTCTGTCAAAGCAAAGCATTTGCGACAAATAACCTCCTGCTGAACTACCTCCGACATATATACCTTTTACGTCACCATACTCACCTAAATTTTTAAACACATAGGCAACAGCACCGGCTGCATCCTCAATAAAATCGGGATATTTTGCATTAGGGTATAATCTGTAATTCGCACTTACTACAGCAAAGCCCTCTGACACCAAATAGTCAAAAAACACTTTCTGATAGGACTTATCTCCACCTACAAGACCACCACCATGAAAATATATAATTACGGAAAACTCAGAACTGTCAGGCAAATATATATCAAGACTTTGACCTGTTTTTTCATCATAGCAAATATCGGTTATCTTTCTCATTGATTATTCTCCTTATCAAGCCTGTAATTTCTTGCATATAAGCATAGGTCTGTGCCAACCATAATCAGATTCAACACATAAAAGAACAGTACATACCATTTAGAAGAAATTGACGCCATATATGACTGATTAAGTAGTTTCGAAGAAATCCCTGCAATATAACCTATAAATATCAAACACAAAAAAGCAAGACTTTTACCCTTTGTCGTTCTTGCCTTGTATGATTTAATAACATTCATTGGCCAGGAAGCCCCAAAACTAACAATCATAAATACCTCTAAAATTTCTGCCATAAGTATTCCCCCTTATTTTATAACTTAATAATAACAATAATTCACTATAGTGTAAAACATTAAATATGTTATATTACTATAACTTGAAAGTTATTATATTATATTGTATAATAATTTCAAGAAAGGAAGTTTTAAAAATGGAGATACTGCAATTAAAATATTTTTGTGATGCCGCACAAACCGAAAACTTTTCAAAAACTGCCAAAAAATTTATAGTTCCGCCATCAAACATTTCTCAGACCATAAAACGTCTTGAAGCCGAGCTCGAAACGCCTTTGTTTAACAGGCAGTCAAATAAAATAAAGCTTAATGAATCGGGGTTGTTTTTCTATAAAAATGCAAAATCTGCTTTAGACCTTCTTGAAAATGCAAAGTCAGTTTTAAAAAGTCCATCAATAAGTAATACAATTAAAATATATATACATATTACTCGCCGTGTTGTTATGGAAGCCATAGAAAGCTTTAGAAAGACATACCCGGATATTTCTTTTATTACCGTTCATAGCACCGAGGAAATAACCGAAGATTTTGATATAATTGTCACTGATAAGGACTTTGACACACCTCACTTAAAAACTAAAATAACAGAAGAAAACTTCTTATTAGCATATAATAAAAATAAGTTTCAATTAAACTCGAATTTTTCTTCCTCCCAGATCAAAAAATTACCTTTTATAACTATGGGTGCAGGAAGCAGTATTTACGAGCACACTCTAAAAATATGCAATAATTATGGCTTTACTCCTCACATAGTATTACAAAGTGAAGACCCATTTTATATAAGGCAATGTATAGAGCTTGGACTTGGAGTATCTGTTGTCCCCCAACTTTCTTGGTTCGGTCAATTTTCTGACAACATAACCCTGCAAAACATCGGTGAAAACAAGAGAAACATATATATATACAAAAAGAATAGTATGAATCATATTACCGATAAGTTTTATGAAACGCTTATTGAAAAATTTTCTTTATAAAATCTAAGCACCCTATAGGCCGCATACCTGTAGGGTGCTATCTCTTGCAGTAGTATAACATAACTACATATTAATTATTTTTACTTGTCAAAATTATTTACTGAAAATCTTTAATAAATCATCTGACTTATAATTATCTATTATCATATTTGTACCGAGCTGTTTATGAAGCTCACGCTGTCTTTTTGCACTTTCAGGTAATACACTGACCGTTACTGCTCCAAGCTTTACACCTGCAATAATCTCGCTACGTCCATCACCTATAACAAGTACATTCTCACCGCTTATGTTAAGTTTTTCAACCAAGCGAAGCATTACTTCATCTTTTGGTATCTTTTCATCCCATGTTGAACCAAAAATATCCTCAACCGTTTTGTTTTCTCCGATTTCAAAGCCCAAGCCCAATACTTCTTCATACATTCCCATAGGTGGATTCTTAGATTTGTCCACAACAGCACCTGTAACAAAGAAATTTTTTACACCGTTTTTGTGCAAGTAATTCATAAATTCTTTCGAGCCGGGAACCAAAAAATCATTGGGATTTTCCTTAGCTTTAGCAAGGTTTTTATCTCTACAAAAACGATTTAAAACCTGTTCATAAACCCAGAACAACTTTGGTGTTACATCGGCAAGATATTCAATATATTCTTTCGGTTCATCAAATTCATCGAATTTTTCCTTGCCATCCCAGATAAGTTTTATAATTTTTGAATTCACTTCACTATTATATTTACCGTTTATACATTCCTGATTACGACGTATTGCCCATTCCATTTGTGTAAGTGCAGAAAGTCCGGCACTTTCAACACAAAATCTATCGGTTTCTTCTAATGGTTCTGTATCGCAAAGTTCAACCAAACGATTAATATTTTCCTCGCTTGTGAGATTATCGGGAATACCATTTACAAGTGTATCATAAAGTACCCTACTCATTACAGGAGGCCAATTACGAATAAGAGAATGTGTTCCGTCAATGTCATGAAAAGCACATACTATTTTTCTGTCTTTTATTGCATTAACAATCTCAGTTTCTGTTGCATGAGAAGTATTTACTATCATTTTACGTCATCCTTAAATATTCTTTTATATACTTTTTAAGAAAACCGTGCTCTTGAAGCTATAGTAATCAAGAAAAATTAATCCTTTGTGTAGTAGCATAACACCAAATCACTTCAAAGCACGGTTTTAAATTATTTATTCATATTCTTATAGCACTCAATATCAGAAAGAGGATGCTTTTTAAGTTCATCAAGAAGCTCAGAAAGCTTACCTGTTGCAAGAGCAATTCTCTCGTCAGCAGCGCCATAGTAAATTCTAATCTCGTCCTTTTCCTCATCGGCAAGAGCACCACAGGCAAAGCATGTGTTACCACTTCTACCGTAAAGCTCATAGTCGGTATTAGGAGCGAGTATTGGACGGTCAAGTACATAAAGAATCTTTGAAGGGTCATTAAGATCCATCAGCATTGCACTGAGGGAGTATACATACTCACCATTTTCGCAATAAACAGCATGGTAAATCTCTAACCATCCATCCTTAGTCTTAATTGGAGGAGTAGGTCCAATCTTATAGTTTGCAAAGTCCTGACAAGGATTGAAGAAAGGACGATGACGACCCCAATAAATCATATCGGGAGAATAAGAAATCCACATACCATAGGTAAGAGCATCATACATAAATGCCTCAGGCATATTGGTAAGACGAGGAATACCATAGGGTCTGTCAAGACGAACATACTCGCCGTTTATCTTCTCGGGGAATAAGCAAGGTACACGGTTAATAGGAAGACCGATACACTCAACGAATTCTACAGTTTTAAAATCCTTGGTTTTCTCAAGAATTGCAGCAGGTCCGATGTCGCGACCAAGAGGATATTTAACCTGTGCGGGACGTACAATATAATATTCGTCGTCTATCTGAGTAACGCGAGGGTCAATAACCCAACAGTCGTAGTTTCCTGGAACACCAGGTGCCCAGTCGGTATATTTACAAAGAGGTTCTTTATCGATGTCAAAATGAATTCCGTCTTCACTGAATGCGGCGTGAATTCCTGTTTTCTCCTGACCGTCTTCCTCAAAGATACAAGCAATGAGAAGAACATATTTGCCCTGATACATTGCCTGTCCGCAGTTAAAAACAGATTTCACCTTTTTAGGAAACATTTCCTTAGTAATAAGGGGGTTGTTTTCATAACGGTGCATTATGTATTCGTCTTTGATAAACTTTTCAATCATAATAGCTGCCTCCTGTAAAAAAATATTCAAATTAAGCAAAAACTTAATTATTTCTGCAAGTTAATTTTACAAGGATAATTACAGATTGTCAAGCATAAAGTTATTAATTGCTGTCTATTTGTAAAACAAAGTTTTATATCGCTTTTGTCTAATAATGTAAGATGATGTACCAAGCCTCTTATCACCACCGCATTAGGTGTAGTATAGCATAAAAGAGGAAACAAATCAATGCGTGAGGGTTGTATTTATAATCCGTGGCGAAGCAACACCGAACTTATTACCTATTACCTATTACTTCTTACTTCCCAAAAATCCCGTGCAAACCTTATTTGAGGTAAGAGTGAAGAAGTAATAGGTAAGAAGTAAGCCCCAAGAACTTATCGTCCTTGGGGCTTTGTCTCTCTTGTACGAAAAAGAACTGGGCGAAAACCGAGGATTTTCCATTAAAATTACTCTTCTTGCTCTTTAATATGGCCAGAAAATCCAAAATCATATTTATCCATAATCTCATTAAACAATTCACAAAATTGTTGTAAGGTCATATCATCAGGAATGCTAATTACGCCATTAATTTTTAACTCCTTCATTTTTATTCCTCCATAATTCTATTTATTTAATTTACTCTTTGCGGTATTAATTGATGTTATAAGTAATTTCTTAACCTCAACACATTTTTCTAAAATATCGTTATTATCATAATAACCGCTTTCGATTAAAAGCTCCAACCAATATTCACTTTCTGAACATTCTTTAAGTGCAATTTGAAGTTTGGCAATAAAATCTGCAGTACCGTGTCCATAAAATGCTTCACGAATATTGGCACCGACACTTGTTCCACTGCGAATAAGTTGGTTTGTTAATACACTTTCCTTTTTGGTTTGTTTTACATAATTACAAACCTTAATTATTTGCAAAGCGAATTCTTTTGATTTTATAATTAACGGACTATCAGCCATAATATTACCGCCTTTCTCTATGTGATTATACCACTATAAAACAAAAAGAGCAAGGCAAAGCCTTGCAAAAAACACTTATTACCTCTTACTTTTTACTTATTACTTCCCAAAGCCCCAAGGACATTTTTGAGGTAAGAGTGAAGAGGTAATAGGTAAGAAGTAAGCCCCAAGAACTTATTGTCCTTGGGGCTTTGGAGCTGCTAACCAGATTTGAACTGGTGACCTCATCCTTACCAAGGATGTGCTCTACCACCTGAGCCATAGCAGCATCAATAACGTTAATTATTA